>Ga0326727_10010378_pt1 | contig 22217 bp, 20 predicted proteins | sample MB2enrmetagenome_FD_207643 | JGI IMG/M metagenome (GOLD analysis project Ga0326727, IMG submission 207643) | Lab enriched peat soil microbial communities from McLean, Ithaca, NY, United States - MB29MY | ecosystem: Environmental > Terrestrial > Soil > Wetlands > Peat | place: USA: New York...
ACATCTCGGGCGGGGACTGGAAGGAACACGTTCTATACCGTTTCCGGTGCGGCAGTGATGGTGCCGACCCCTCCGGCAGCCTGATCTTCGATAGTTCTGGAAATCTTTACGGCACCGCTGCCAGCGGATGCATAGGCCAGGGCGGCTGCAGCGCGGTGTTCAAGCTGACCCCGAAACCTGGCGGCGGATGGACGGAGAGCGTGCTGCACAAGTTCGTCGTCGAGAAAGACGGCATCATCCCCACGGGAAATATAGTCTTTGACAAGGCAGGGAACCTCTACGGAATAACCATTGCCGGCGGAACTGGAAACTGCTCCGGCGGCTGCGGCGTGATCTATAAGTTGACGCCGAGCGCCCACGGCAAGTGGAAGTACAGCGTTCTGCACCGGTTCCAAGGGCCGGACGGAGTCAATCCCGCCGGCGGCTTGATCATCGACAGCAAGGGCCACCTGTATGGCGGAACTCCGCAAGGCGGCCTGTACGGTGGCGGCGTCGTTTTCCAGATGACACCTTGACGGCTTCTGTACCATGGAGGGCGGTCGTTTTGCCGCTGCGTTTCCGATCCTGAGAAAGCACTCGCTTCCAATCACCTGGGCACGAACTGGCAGGACTACTTTTCCACCCGGATGAAATCGCCCGAGCCGGCGTTCACATCCACCACCAGCTTGGCGTCGTCGCGGCTGGCGCCATACACTACATGCCACACCAATGCCAGGGGCGACTTGCTCCAGTCCAGGATGTAGATCACCGGGGTGTCAGCGGCCTTCTCAAGCACTTTGTCCCCGCCGTGCTCTTGTGCGACTTTCAAGGCCTGGTCGGTGTCGACCTTGAGATAGACCATGTCAAAAATCTGCGTGGTGGCATTGGTTGGGCTGTAGCTGTCTTCCGGGCCGGGCGTGACGCCGCGCGCAAAGCCCTCGACCGCGTCGGTTCCAACCCAGGTGTAGGGTCTAACTCCATGGCCGGCCGGGGAGGCAAAGCTGGCGCGCCACACGGCAGATTTGCCATCGTGTCCGTTGGAATCGGGCGTGCTCTGCGACTGCAAGCGGAAAGGTTGCGCATCCTGCGCCCAGGCGTGGGCGGTGACGTAGAGCCGCTGCATGGCGACGCGTCCGGTATCAAACTCCGCCGGCTTGGGCTTCGGTTTTTCAGTTGGCGTGGGCTGCGAAGGCTGAGACGAGCAGCCTGCCAAGCAGGCGAGCGTGAGTATAACGAGAAAAAACTTCTTCATGAGGCTTTTCATCATCCGTGTAAGATTTGGGAAACAAGGATTACTCATTTTACTAGAGCATAGACGCTGCATGCATCCCTATTTGCAAAGATTGCACGCTGCAATTACTTCAGTCACGGGTGGCATGACGGCGGAACAGCTCAAGCGGCATCCGGAAGGGAAGTGGTGTGCGGCAGAGATTCTCGAACATCTCTATTACACCTACACGGGAACCATCAAGGGGATGGAAGTGTGTCTGGAAATGGGCAAACCGCAGGCGCGCAGGCCAACTCTGAAAGAGCGTTTGCAGATCTTCTGGGTGATTGAGGCCGGCTTTTTTCCAGAAGGCCGGACGGCGCCGGAGCGATCGCGTCCGCGTGGCATGTCTGCCGAGGAGGTAGTGCAGCAGATCGGCGCGAAAATCATCGCTATGGACGATGTTATCGGGCAATGTGAACACTGCTTCGGCCCGCATACGCTGGTGCGAGACCATCCGATTCTCGGCCCGCTCACCTGCCGCCAATGGCGCAAGTTCCACTGGGTGCACGGACGCCATCACATAAAACAAATTACCCGGCTGCGCGAGTTGGAGTTGTGACTAGGGCAGTTCCCCATAAGCGCTAACTTAAGCTGTTCGGCGTAAGACGATCCCAGAAGCGGGTTTCTCGGGACTATTCTGTCCGATGCCGGCTCAAATCCTTGCTCGATGAGAACGTTGGCGTCAAAGCGTCGGTTGAGCCAAGGGTCACTTATCCGGAAATGCGACTATTCGGCCGAGCGGCGAGAAGCCTGTTCTAACCAGGTCTTCGCCGCCAGCCTCAGATGTATCTCGCGCATGACGACTCGTCAAAAGGTCAACTTCCTATTTCGCCAGTACCAGCCCCGCAATAACCGCAGCAAGTTTATCGAGTATCTGGTTCCAGCCCTCCATTTGACCGCTATTTTTCGCGCTCTCCATGGGTTCATTTCCAATGAAGGTAAGTTTCGTCTGGCCGTTTCCGAGATCCTCAAAGATGGTCACGTCGTACGCACCGTCTATAGCCTCATGTTGTATTCCTAATTGCGCAGGCTCGATCTTGTTTCCGTTCGAGTCGGAAAAGTACATCAAGGAAACGATCTTCTCGTACGGAACAATCTCGTGGTATTCAACCGCATTCCAGAACTCCTGCCCATCCGGCGACTTCATGCAGCAGAGCAATTTTCCTCCAACGCGAAAATCCATCTCGCAAACGGGCGCAGTAAAGCCCTTCGGTCCCCACCACTGCATCACGTACTTCGGGTCTGTCCACGCCTTCCAAACCAGCTCGCGTGGGGCATCAAAAACTCGTGTCACAACCATCCGCTCGATCTCATTCACCGTGCTTTTTGTCATGTCGAACCTCCGCTTTTTTCATTTGAGTCACAACCGCATCCAGCTTTTCGAAACTCTCTTCCCAGAATTGGCGATAACTAATCGCCCAGTCGCTGACCGTCTTAATCGCCTCGGGCCTAAGCCTGCAAACACTCTCTCGTCCATGCTTGGTCTTGATCACAATCTGTGCCCGCACCAGGTAGGCAATATGTTTTGAAATCATCTGCTGCGAGAGTTCAAACGGCTCCGTCAATCGATGCACAGAGGCAGGCCCATGGGAGAGCCGCTCGATCATCGCGCGGCGGGTTGGATCAGACAAAGCCGCAAATGTTGTGCCCAGGCGATCCACAACCATATGGTAGTGGATTTTCTCTCGATGTCAAGTGTGAATTTCGCGATTCCTGATTTCTGAACCCTGACCCATTAACCTGACGATGAAAGTGCGTACCGCAAACTGCGTGGGAGGGCGATCCGCAACGGCTGCGGCGCTGGCATCAGCGGCTGGAGGAATGCGGATTGCGGATTGCGTCTGGAACCTGTTCTCGATGCGCCACCGGCTTGCAGGCAATTGATCTTTGCAGTTGACTCTCTAGCGACTTTCGCGACGAGTGGTAAATCGCCAATGTGCTCACCGGCGCCGGTTTGTACCGATAAGTCGGCTTCTGGGAGGTTGGAAGCTCTGGTCAGGTTTGCCGATTTCCGCCGGATGACGGATTGACGGCTCGCAAAGGAATGCGGCCTTTAGTTAGCGGGCAGTTCCCCGGTTTTATACTTCCGGCTCTCATGGGCGAGCGCAGAAAAAACTTGTAACCCAACCGTTCCGAGCCCGTAATAGACAGTAGAGAAGCTCAATGGATCTGCTGCGGCGATTTGCGCTTGGCGAGATCGATGCTTTCGAGGCATTGGTCCGGCAGTTCCAGAGTGACATCTACGCCTGGATCGTGCGCATCGTGCGCGACCCGGGCATTGCGGAGGACCTGACCGTTGAAACCCTCTGGCGGATCTACCGGGCGCGGCGCCAGTTCCGGCCTGACGGAAACTTCGGCGCTTGGGCGAGGCGGATCGCCACCAACCTGGCGATCGACCATCTCCGGCGCAAACACCCGGAACAGAGCTTGCTGACAGAACCGGCCGGAACGCCTCAGCCCGATCGTCTGCTGCAGCGGGAAACGCGGGAGAAGATTCAGCAGGCATTTCGCCGCCTGCCGGCCAAGCTGCAGGTGGCAGCGACGCTGGCCCTGGTGGAAGAACAGCCCTACGACGAGATTGCCGACGCCTTAGGGACATCGGTCGGCGCCGTGAAATTGCGTGTCTTCCGCGCGGTCCGCCTGCTGCGCGAACAATTGAACCGCCTGGGAGTCAGGCCCGGTGAAACGATTTGAGTGAAGGATACGAGGATAAGGAAATGACCGAACACGAGATGACCGAATATGAAGACCGTCAGATTCGCGAAGCTCTAAAACAATCGTTCCCCGCGGTGAACACTGCGCTCCGCCGTGACCTGTGGCCGGCGGTGTTGCGTAAACTCGACGCTCAGCCGGTTCGTGTGCCCTGGTACGACTGGGCGTTGATTGGCTTGAGCGCCAGCGTGTTTCTGTTCTTTCCGCAACTGATTCTCGTGTTCGCGTACCACCTGTAAAAGGAGGCTTTATGGACAACCATGTGTACTTGCGCGCTTATATGGCAGGAATTGCCGTACCGACGCCGCTTCTGCTGGTCGCGCTGACCGTCTTCGGGATTGCGCGATTTGTCTATAACGTCCCGGTGCCTTTGGAGCGGGTCATCATTTTTCCCATGGCGATCATCCCCAATCTTTTCGGCGTGTGGAACATGCTGCATCTGGCTTCGCACTCGCGCACCCGCTTGCCGTTGGGGATTCACGGTGCGATCCTTCCCTTCATCCTGGCGCCGGTGGGATTCTTGCTGGCTCGCGGCTTGGGCGTGCTGCAAATGACAGGCCACAGTCTTATCTATTTTGGCGTCGTGGAGGTTCGCTACGTCTACGTGGCGCTGCTGTTTTCCCTCGGGGTGGTTGTCTATTATCTGATCTGGAAATATTTGATCGGATTCTTCAATCAAGTCGCAGGAATCGCCGAGTAGCGAAATAACAGGAGGGCCTATGACGCATGGACAGTCGGTGAGCATTCCAGCGGTCGCGCACCGCGATCGATGGCCAGCAACCGTCGCCGCACTGGCGGTGGGAGTGGCGTTCTTCGCCTTGTGGTTCTGGCTGCTTCCGCAGTGGCTCGGTTTCCGCGTGGAAGCAGCCGCTACGGCACGCTGGCGATGGCTGGCAGCGCTTCCGTCGGTGCTGGGATTTGCGGTTGCTTGGCGTTGCGTTTGGGACTTCGGCTGGACTGGACACGGCACACCGGCCCCCATCGCTCCGCCGAAGCGATTAGTGGTGGCGGGTTTCTACCGCTACGTGCGCAACCCGATGTATGTGGGATTTGCCGCGGGCTGGATCGGGCTGTGGGTTGTCTTCGGACACGCCAACCCGGTGGCAATCAGCGTTGTCGCGGCGGTTGCTCTCGGGGTGCATCTTTTTGTCGTCTTCTATGAAGAATCTGTCCTGCGCAACAAGTTCGGCGCGGACTATGAAGAGTACTGCCGGAATGTGCGGCGCTGGCGGCCTCGGCTGCGAGCATGGAACCCGCGGCAATAGCAACGGTTTCGCGCAGCCCCGTATTCGCTGTCACGAAAAACGAAAGCCCCCGGATTCTCACCCGGAGGCAGGTGAAACCCTCGTGCAGGCTCACTCCTGTGGTTTCTCGGTGACCGCTTTCTCCGTTACTGAGTTTGGGACCCCCGCCTTGCGCGCTTCTTCCTGGGTATTTTCCATCTCTGCTTTGGCGTCAGCTACGGCTTTTTGCTTTTCTTCGAGTTGCTTCTTATACTCGGCATCCTGCTTGTCCCAGTCCGCCTGGTTGCGCAAGCGGTTTCCTGCATCGGCATAGAAGTCGACTGCGCGCAGCTTGTATTCGCGCTGCATGACGTCGAGCTCGCGCGTGGCCAAATCCAGTTTCTGCTGCTGCTCACCCAGCTTGTCTTGCCATTTGCCGAAAACCCTCTGCCGGTCTTCCGCCGACTGGCCCGCGTCCACTTCCGGCATTTTTTCAACTTTGACCGCATGCTTTCCTTCCGCCGGGGGCTTGCCTACGGTCTCGCCTTCGGCGGCCGGCTCCGGCGAGGAGTTCTGCTCAGATGCGCCCTGCGCCTCGGTTGCATGGGTCGATTTGTCAGCGAGGCCGAGCGAGTCCTGCGTCGGGATGTTGTCGTTGTCATAAGTATGCGCCGCCGGCTTCCGGTTCTTTTTCTGGTCGCGGGCATACTGGCCCAAGGGCTGGTCCTGATCGGTTGAAGTCTGGGCTGCGGCCAACAGGATACCCGCGCCCACACAGAAGAAGGTCAACAGGCAAAGACTTGCAATGCGTTTCATACTCACTCCAGTTTCTCCGAATTAAGCTCCCGCGGCCTTGGCCGAGGCTTTTGTCCCCGCCAGAAAACCGCCGATCGTGTGTTCCAGCTCTGCTGCTTCGGAAACGATGTCGGCTGCGAATTGCCGCGCCGTCTCCGGATCTTGGGTGCCTGCCAGATGGCGAGCGTAGCCGGAAATGGTGGCCAGCGAAGTGCGGACAGCCAATGCCATTTCTGACGACAACTCACCCTGCGTTTGTTGCTGGTTCTGCAAGCGTGCCACTTCGGTTTCGTCGTTGATCACACAGGCTGCGCCCAACACTTCGCCGGACTGAGCCCGTACACAGGTAACCGTGACGTCGAAAATCTTGTGTTCGCCGCTCGGCGTGGTGTACTGCGCGGTTGCCTTCTGTGGACCGGTTGGGTCGCGAAGCACAGCCTGGACAAAGGCTGACAGCGATCCCTGTGTGCCGCCAGAGGTTGCCGCGGTGTCGCGGAAAAGCTCGGCCGCGCTCAAGCCGCTGGGCGAGGCATACCCCAGGATCTTTCGCGCTGCGGCGTTGGTGCGACGGACCAGGCCGTCGGTGGTGAAAAACAGCACGCCACTGGAAAGATTTGACAGGACCGCCGCGCTGATATTTTCCGATGTCTTGGCTCTCCGGCGCTCGGTCTGCTGCAGGGTCAGCAGTTCATGCTTCTGTTGCTTGAGCTGCTGGATCACCGCGTTGTACGTATGCAGCGGCAACCCTTCCAGCGACGGCGCGACGTCTCGCAGGAGCGCTTCCGCCGCCATGCGGCGCCGCATCCGCCGGATTAGCGTAACGGCAGCTAGAAAAGCCAGAATAAAAACCAGGAATGCGGCAAGCAGCGTCAACGCGGTTGGATTGGCGAGGAGATTCACAGCATCCTCCAATACCAGCGCAGGAACTGGTTGCCGAAAAAGAACGCCACAATGGCCATGGAGCCCAGGAACACGCCGAACGGGATGGGGAATCCGCGCAGCATCACAGTGGCTGAATTCCACGCGCGGCGCCGGGCTACGCTGGCCACCTCATGGTTCCGTACCATGCGCCGCCGGGTGCGCTTGAGCCAGACGGAGAGCACCATGGAAAGCCCTGCCAGCGATCCGACGATCGAGCCGGCAAAGATGGTGAACATGGTGAGCTTGGTTCCAAGAAACGCGCCAATCAGCGCCATCAGCTTCACGTCGCCGAAACCCATTCCTTCCACACCGCGAGCGCGCAGATAGATGGCCCCCACGCCATAGATGAATGAAGCGCCTACCAGCGCGCCCATGAGCGAGTCCGCCATGGAAAGCAAACGCGAACTGCGGTCCAGTGAAACCAGCATCGGCAGGAAATGTGAAATCAGGTCATCGACGGGAACAAACGCGCTGAACACCACCCCTAGAACTATGCCCGGCAGCGTCATTTTGTCCGGCAGAAGCTGGGTTTCGGCGTCGGTAAAAATCAGGCCAAGCAGCAGAAAGCCGAGGGTGCAGTACTTTACCAGGGCGAGGGTGTAACCGAAATGGGCGTAGCATGCCAGGAACATCGCGGCCGTCAGTATCTCGACGACCAGGTAGCGGGGCGAAATACGGGCCTGACAATGGCGGCAGCGTCCGCGCAATATGAACCAGCTCAGAACCGGGATGTTGTCGTAAGGCGCAATCGGTTGCTTGCACGAAGGGCAGGCCGAGCCGGGGCGTACCACGGACATGTCGCGCGGCAGGCGATAGATACAGACGTTCAAGAAGCTGCCAAACGACAGCCCTAGCCCGAAAATCAGCAATGCCACAAAAGGGTCCAATGCGTCCCCTCGGCTACCCACAAAGTTGAGGTGGTAGTTACGTTCCGATTATAGAGCGGTCGCAAAAGGGGTCTACAGGTACCAAAGTTGGTGTACCAAAGGTGTGAGAGCAAGTACGCGGTTAGCGCTAGGCCTATACGGAAGGCATGGAATCAGCCGCCTCCATCGCCGCAATCAGCGAGTCGGCGAACTCCGAAGTGCCTGCCTGGCCGCCGACATCGCGAGTCAGTTTCTGGCGGTCGCGGTAGACCTTCTCGAGGGCGTTGCGGATTTTGAGGGCAGCGTCGAATTCGCCGAGATGGCGCAACATGATCAGCGAGCAGCGGATCAGCGCCGTAGGATTGGCGAGATTCTTTCCGGCAATGTCAGGAGCCGAGCCGTGTACCGCCTCGAAGATGGCACAGTGCTCGCCGAAGTTGGCGCTGGGCACCATTCCGAGGCCTCCGACGAAAGCCGCACACAGGTCAGAAATAATATCGCCGTACAGATTTTCCATGAGCAGCATGTCGTACTGGTAAGGGTTCATCACCAATTGCATGCAGGTGTTGTCGACGATGTGCTCGGCGTAGGTGACGTCGGGATATTCCTTGGCGACGTTGCGCGAGCAGCGCAGAAAAAGACCGTCCGACAGCTTCATGATGTTGGCTTTGTGAATGGCGTGAATCTTCTTGCGCTGGTTCTTGCGGGCGTATTCAAAGGCGAAGCGGGAAATACGCGTGGAAGCTTTTTCGGTGATGATCTTCAGGCTTTCTACGACTCCGGGTACAACCTCATGCTCGATACCGGAATAAAGTCCTTCGGTGTTTTCGCGGACGATAATCAGGTCGACGTCGGGGTAGCGCGTGGGAATGTGCGGAAGGTTGCGAATGGGGCGAAAGTTGGCAAAAAGCTCGAAGCGGCGGCGCAGTTCGACATTGATGCTGGCGAAGCCGCGCGCGACGGGCGTGGTGATGGGACCCTTGAGGCCGACGTGAGTGCGCTCGATTGACTCGCTCAGTTCTTTGGGAATGTATTCGCCGAATTGCTGGTAAGCCTCGGCGCCGGCGGCAAAGGTTTCCCATTCGAACTTGACGCCCGTGGCTTCCAGCACGCGCACAGCGGCCTGCGTGACTTCCGGGCCGATACCGTCACCGGGAATGAGAGTTACCTTATGCGTCGATTGCGTCATTGATTCGAAACCGCTGTTGGCTGTTGGCTCTTAGCCTTTAGCCGTTAGCTAATGCGAAAACAGCTAGAGGCTAACCGCTAAGGGCCGGTCTTACGAATTCCAATCCTTCAATTCTTCTGCGGCGGCTTGGCGCGTGCCTCCGGTTCTTTGGTCCTCAGCAGGTCTTTCAGTTCGATCATGAACTCCTGCACGTCCTTGAAATCCAGATAGACGGAGGCGAAGCGCACATACGCGACCTTGTCGTAGCGGCGCAAGCGGTTCATGATCAACTCGCCGAGTTCGCTGGTCTTGCGTTCGCGCTCAGCTGACTCGATGACGAAAGCTTCGGCTTCGTTCACAATCTGTTCCAGTTTGCCGATGGGCACGGGCCGCTTCTCGCAGGCCCGCAACAGGCCGTTCAGCACTTTCTGGCGGTCGAACTTCTCGCGCCGGCCGTCTTTTTTCACCACCATGTAGGGGATTTCGTCGATGCGCTCATAGGTGGTGAAACGCTTGCCGCACTTCAGACATTCGCGGCGCCGGCGGATGGAATCCGCTTCTTTGCTTTCGCGCGAATCCACGACTTTGTCGTTGGCAAACCCGCAAAAAGGGCACTTCATGGCTATGGGTGAACTAATTGATTGTAGCAGGGAGCGGTCGGCCTGGCTCACCCGGCGGGATCACGGTACCGCGTCAGCCTGAATGCCATTCCTTTCTGCAGGCGTCATCCCGAAGGCCCGCGGTTTCACCAGCGGGCCGAGAGCCTGCCCTGAGCAAGCGAAGCGCGCCGAAGGGGATCTCGCGCGGGCCATAAGCGCAGTCCGTGCCAGATCCTTCGCTCCGCCTGAAGAACGGCTCGGCTCAGGATGACTCCGTGAAAGAAAGTGTCCAAAGCCCAAGCTGCCACAACCGGGATCAGTGTTCCGCTTCCTGCTTCTCAGTCTCCTCCGACAGCTTGCGCAGCGAAATGCGCTCACGATGGGCCAGGAGCAATCCCACTGGAACTACCGCCATAAAGTTCACCAGCCAGAGCAGGATGCCGCAGCTCACTGCCAGTTCGCTGGGCACGTGGTAGATCTTATCCATGGCCTCAATGGTGGCGAGTTGAGATCCTCCGCCCACGCCGGGAAGCTGCAGCATGGAGCCAACCATGCTTGATCCCATCAGCAACAAGACGCGCGTCACGCTCATATCACGCATGGGCGCGCCATAGGCGTGCGTGATTTCCTTGTACGAAAGTGCAATACACCACCACATAAGAACCGAGGCTGCGGCGATCAACAAAAAAGAGATTGGGCCATGGATGGTGTTCAGCCCGGCGGCAAATTCGCGGATGCGCTGCGCGATGCGGTGGCCAAGCTTATCGGCGAGGTGGGAAAAGCGATTTTCGACCCAGTTGGCGATGGCCGGACCTTTGTAATTCACCAGCAGAGCGCCCAGAAAAAGGCCAAGCACCAGCGCGCCCAGCAGGTAACCCGCGAGATGGAGCCAGCGAAATACTTCCGGGCGGGCAGCGGCAAAAGCGCGCAGCTTGGTGGGAAGAAAAATCGCCGAGACCATCAGAGCGGTGAAGGCGGCGATGTCGAAGATGCGCTCCACTGCCCATACCGCCAACTGCGACGAGAGGGTCAGATTCAGGCGGCGAGCAATCAGGTAAGGACGGATCAGTTCACCCGGACGGCCGAGCAGGGCAAGCCCGGTGAAGCCGATGATGGTGGGCGGAAACAAGCCAAGTGTCGACGCATCCTTCCGCACCGGGCGCAGAAACAGCTTCCATCGGATCGCCCGCAAAAAATATGCTATGTAAACCAACACCACAGCGTGAAACACGTGGCGCCAAGTGACGTCGCGGGCATGTTCGAGAAACCTGCCCCAATCGAAGTTGCGCCACTGGCGGAACTGCAAATAGACCAGGACTACCAGCACGGCCAGAACCACGATGTAGAGCACGATGCGCTTTTTGTTCATGAAGAGAGTTTGCCGCTCCGCGGCAAAGCCGGAAGAAAGCAAGGTTCACATTAAATGAGCGGCAGCGGGGGGTCAACGCGAGGATGGTACTCGGCCCTACGGGTGCACGGGATATAGCGATTTTGAATTCGCACTGTTAACCTCGCGAGCCTGCCGAAAGGGCGTCTCGCTCTCGGCAGGGCGGGCGAGGACGCCCACCGGACAGCCGCCGGGACGGCGGCGCTACGCAAATCCATCGCAGGAATCTTCGGTCACGGTACTAATTCGGTTTGGAGGCCGTTTGAGAGGTGAGGCGCAGCATTCGCGACTGCGGTTGACGGCTTGGCCGGTGTTCGGGCTGTCGTCGCGTGGGGCGCCAAGCTCTTCGCCGTTTTGCGCTCAGCCAGCTTTTTGCGATTGAAGTCGCGAACAATGCGCGAGACGTACGCCTGAGTCTCATAGTAAGGAGGCACGCCGCGGTACTGTTCCACGCGCTGCGGGCCGGCGTTATATGCGGCCAGGGCTTTGATCAAGTCAAAGTTGTAACGCTCCAGCAGTTCGCGCAAGTAGCGGGTCCCACCATCCACGTTGGACTGAGGATCAAGGGCATTCTCGACTCCAAGCTGGGAGGCCGTTTGCGGCATCAGTTGCATCAGGCCTTGCGCTCCTTTGGGCGAGACCGCCCGCGAATTGAATCCGCTTTCGGCGTGGATGACGCTGTTGACCAAGTCGGGATCGAGACGGTAATTACTGCTGACGCCGTCAATCATCGAAGCCAGAGTGGCTTGGCCGGCTTGCGTTTTTGCGCTTACGTGGGCGGCGGAAAGATCCTTCTCGAAGCGTTCGATTTGGGCGGTGGGAACGTCCACGTAGCTTTCGCCCTTAGCATCCACATAGAGCCGCGTAATTGGTCCCATGACCTCGCGCCGCTGGTGCCGAATGGAAAAACCGTTATTCAGCACAGCTAGCTCCGCGGCTCGCGCACCACAAGTTAACGCCAGCACTGCAAGAGCAACGAAGATTCGGTTTGCCAGCCGCATGTAGTTAGAACGTTCTTACCGGAGGAACTTGCGGCTGAGGAATGCCCAGCCCGGCGGGGCCAAACACCTGTTCAATGGCAGCCGCTACGCCGCACTGATCATTGGAAAGGGTCACGGCCCAGCCGCGATTCCGCAGTTCTTCGGTTGCATTTCCCATGATAAAAGGCTGCCCGGCAAAGGCAAGCATTTCGACGTCGTTGTAGTTATCACCAATGGCCATGACCTTTTCGCGGGGGATGCCTCGGTATTTCGCCCACCGCTCCAGCGCGTGCCCCTTGGAGCAGCCGCAGTTCAAAATGTCCACGATAGAAAGATCGCGGATAGCATATTCGGTTCGCAAAACCGTGAATTCATCGCGAAATGCCAGTGCGTCCATTTTCTGCAATGCGTGATGCATGCGGGCGATGGGACCGCAGAACATAGCCTGCACCGGATCGGTGGCCAGCGAGTTTTCGATGGGAATGACGAAATCGATGTACTGGAGATTTTTTTCGAGCCAGCGCTGGATGCTGCCGTTCAACTCACGCAGGTGTTCGACGACAATCGCGCCCTTGGATTCAATGTCAAAGGTCAACACCATGTTGTCACGAAACTCGCGCATGGCTTGGCAAAGCTGGCGGCAGGTGGAGGCAGGGAGCAGGTCACGGTGGAAGGTTTCGCCCGCTAATGAGCGGGTCACTGCACCATTGGAACTGATGACCCAAAAATCGAAGCCAAGCTGTTGTGCGATCGGCAAAGCAAAGCTATGCCGGCGGCCGGTGACCAGGATGATTTCAACGCCCACGGCGTGAGCGTGCCGCAACGCAGACAAGTCACCGGGAGAAATATGAAATTCGGAGTTGAGCAGAGTGCCATCGATATCGATGGCCAGCAGACGGATCGGAAGCGTTCCCACACTAAATTTTAGCATCAGGCCTGCAGACCTGCGTGACCGGCAAGCTGTCGAGCTGCGCTCGACCGGACAGCCGAGGGCGGCTGTCCCCACACGTCTTCTTGCCAAACTGAGCCGCTACGGGCGGAGCATGTGCGGATTCCTGGGTTGCCTCGCCGCGGTACACTGGTCGGTTCGTGATCGGCTGTGAGGAGAAACCCGTGAAGAGATTTCTATGTTTTGTCGTGACCGTCGCTGCCGGAGCCTTGACGTTGCTTGTCGCACAGAAAAGCGAGCTTGTCCTGCGGCATGTTCCACTGCCCACCAGCAAGGTTCTGACCGGTCCGACGCTCGGCGTGATTGCTCAGCTCAACGGGTCTGCGGGGGCGATAGTGATGAGTCCCGACGGGCGGTTTGCCGCCATCCTCAATGACGGATACGGAACTCAGAACAACCAGGCCCACCAGTCGATTGCGGTTCTCGACCTCAGTACAAATCAGCTTACGGAATTTCCCGACGAGCGACTGGGTGAGGACGCTCATCAAAGTTATTTTGCCGGTTTGGTTTTCAGCTCAGATGGGCAGCATTTGTACGCTTCAGTTGGTTCGGTGACTGATGCCGCGGGAGAGAAGCCGGGAAACACAGGAAACGGCATAGCGGTTTACGGATTTAAGGACGGCAAGATTTCGCGTGAACGCTTTCTTAAGATTCCGCTTCAGAAACCAGCCGCTGAGAACGTTGGCTCGCATAAGAAAGCGGACGAGGCAGCGCCAGAAAAAGTCGGAACAGGAAAGAAAGTTCCATACGGGTTGCGCAAGAGCTTGCCGGATAAAACCGCGATCCCATATCCAGCCGGGCTGGCGGTGATCCCTGGCAGAGGCAAGGACGCGGACAAATTGCTCATTGCCGACAATTATGCCGACAACGTGCTGCTGATCGACTCGCACACCGGGGCGGCGCTATCGAGGTTCGATCTGAGCATGCACGACGTGGTTCCATCATCGTATCCATACCGGATTGCGGTTTCGCACGATGGCCGCCGGGCGTGGTGCAGCCTGTGGAACGGCTCGCAGGTGGTTGAGCTGGACCTTACGAAGGGAACTGTGGCTCGACGCATTCCGTTGGAGCAGCCGCAAGAAACGTCGGCCGCAGGATCGCATCCCACAGCGCTTTTGCTCAGCCCGGATGATGGTCTGCTCTATGTCGCGCTTTCCAATGCGGATAAAGTTGTGGTGCTCTCGACTGCCGATGGCGGGCGCGTCGGAGTACTTGATGCGAAGCTTCCGGGGCAGAACTTTGCCGGAGCGTACCCGAGCGCATTGGCGGTGTCTGGGGACAGCAAGCGGTTGTTCGTGGCCGATTCTTCCATCAACGCGGTTGCGGTTTTCGATGTGTCCCAAATGGGGCACCGGCCGCTGCTGACGCTCCCTGTGGATTCCGCGCTCGGCTTCATTCCCACCGATTGGTATCCAACCGCCTTGGCGACTGCGGGCGACGATCTGCTGATTGCCACTTCGAAGGGGCAGGGAACCGGCCCGAACAATGGGCCAAACCTGGTGCCGTCTGCTAAGTATCATCGCGACCACCCGTACATTGCGACCCTGCTCTACGGATCGCTGGCTCGGTTGAATTACAAGCAAGCGGAATCGCAGTTGCCGGAGTTCACACGGCGAGTTTTGGAAAACAACTTGATCGGGATTGACCCCGGCAAGATTCAATTTGCTCAGGGCACAAATCCGATCAAGCACGTGATCTACATCATCAAGGAAAATCGCACCTACGATCAGGTGCTGGGAGACTTGAAGGTTGGCAACGCTGACCCGTCGCTGGTGATGTACGGCTCCGACATCACGCCCAACCAACATAAGCTGGCGTTGCAATTCGGAGTGCTCGACAATTTCTACGATAGTGGCGAAGTTTCGGGCGACGGCCACAACTGGTCCACCGCCGCCATTACCAGCGACTACAACGAAAAGACCTGGCCCATCGCCTACCGCGGCCACGAGCGAACGTATGACTTTCAGGGCATTGTGGCCGATGAACTGCCGCTCGAGGAAGGCATTCCTGACATCAACGAGCCGATGGCCGGCTACATTTGGGACAACCTCGCGAAGTATGGTGTGAGCTATCGGGATTATGGGGAATTTACGGCGACTGTCTGGTGCAGGTCCGCGCAGCCAAAGATGGGGCACCCGACCGAAGGCACGCCTTCGCCGCTGAGCGGGAGTTGTCCGGCCGCGAATGTGAAGCAAGGCGAGAAACTGCCGTCGAATGTCGGGCAGCCGCATGCCTCTGCCAGTCCGTGGCCGTGGCCGGTTCCACTGTTCACCACGGTGAAACCGACCAAGGCCGCGCTGCGCGGTCATTACGACCCGAAGTTTCCCGACTTCGGTGTGGATTATCCCGACCAACTGCGAGTGGACGAATTTCTCAACGAGTTCGACGGTTTTGTCAGCGCCCGCCAGCAAGGCGCCGGTACGGAGTTGCCGGTCTTCGTTCTGCTCTACTTGCCCGACGACCATACTGGCGGGACGCGACCAGGTAAAGCGAAGCCGGCAGCCTCAGTGGCGGACAACGATCTGGCGCTGGGCCGGGTAGTGGAGGCGGTTTCTCATAGTGCGTACTGGGATGACACGGCAATTTTCGTTCTGGAAGATGATGCCCAAAACGGCGCCGACCACGTCGATGCCCACCGCTCGATCGCGTTTGTGATCAGCAAATATTCGCCGAGCTCGGCGCAAAGTCCGTTGGTTGATCATCACTTCTACACGACGGTGAATGTGATTCACACCATGGAGACGCTGCTCGGTTTGCCGGCCATGAACGTGAATGACGCCTGGGCACCGGTGATGGCTCCGCTGTTCTCAGGGCAGGGCGATCAGCCGCCGTTCACGGCGGATTGGAGCAATCGCGACAACGGGATGATCTATCAAACCAATCCGCCGAAAGGAGCGGATGCCGAGCAGTCGTTGCGCCTGGATTTCTCGCGGCCCGATGCGGCGGATGCATCGATACTCAACGCCATTCTATGGCGCGACAGCAAGGGAGATGCGACGGTGCCGAAGCCAGAGCGTATGGCGTCGCCGTGATGACGGCGAGGAGGAATGTGATTGGTTCGGCTTCTGAGCGGACGGTTCGTCAAAAGCCCATCAGGCGTTGCGCGGGCCCCGGAGGAGTGGTACTCTCGGCATGAATGGCTCCCTGAGCGGGAGTAACTCAGTGGTAGAGTCACGGCTTCCCAAGCCGTTGGTCGCGGGTTCGATCCCCGTCTCCCGCTCCATCGTTTTGTTTTCGCGCGAAAGACGTAGCTGAGCTACGTCTCTACGGGTGCGGATACGGCTGCTCACCTTCGCTTGGCATTTACGTCAAATCGCGTTACAGTGTGTTTTCCCCAGGGAATGGTTTTCGATAGGAGCCTACATGCGAGCTTACCTCTCTGTTTTGTTGATGATGCTGTGCGCATCGATATGCGCGACTTCCCAAACAGCGGGCGAGTTGGTCACTAAAAACATACAGGCCAAAGGCGGAATCGAGAAGATCAAGGCAGTTCAGACCTACCACGCGGCCGGAAAGTTCTCGACCGGCGGCGGCTTTACCATTACCGGCGCGTTCACCGTGGACAGGATGCGCCCCAACCTGCTTCGCCAGGGCTTTACCCTTCAGAGCATGACACAGGTCCAGGCATATGACGGCACGACGGGCTGGCAGATTCAGCCCTTTCAGGGCCACAAGGACCCGGAGTTGATGGGCGAAGATGATGTCCGCGACCTCACCATCGATGCCGACATTGACGGCCCTTTGGTCGACTACCAGCTAAAAGGCAACACGGTTGAATACCTGGGGCATGACATTGTCGATGGGGATGATGCGCTGCGCTTGAAGGTCGTGCTCAAAGACGGCGACATCATTTACTACTATCTGGATCCGGATACGTATTTGGAGATTCGCAAGGAGACACAACGGTTCATCCGCGGCTCGGTGAAGGAAGACGTGACCGACCTGGGCTCGTATAAGCCGGTGGCGGGGGTGATGTATCCGTTCTCGATGAGCTTCGGGCCGAAGAGCGATCCGAGCTCCTGGGCCACGGTGACGGTGGACAAGATCGAGATCAACACCGCGGTTGAACGTTCCGAATTTGCTGTGCCGGCGTCTCTGAAGAAATGAGCGCCGCGCTAACTCTGAAAAACATTGGTGGAAAAAGGGAACTACTAACATGATGACTCGTGCCCGTCGTCCTCAAGAAATCACGCGCATTATCTTGTGCGCGATGGTGTGCGTTCTGATGCTCGGCATTGCGGTCTTTGGCCAGAACATCAGGTTCGATTCCGGAACCATTTCCGGGCTGCCGGCCCGCAATATTGGCTCAGCCACCATGAGTGGTCGAATTGCCGCGGTTGACGCGGTGAACCAGGACGGCCGCCTGACCATTTTCGTAGCCTCGGCGAGCGGCGGTGCGTGGAAGTCGGTCAATGGCGGGACCACCTTCAAGCCGGTATTCGACCGGCAGTCGGTGCAGTCGATCGGGGCCATCAGCATCGATCCGTCCAATCCTAAAGTGGTGTGGGTTGGCACCGGTGAGGCGTGGACGAGGAACAGCGTCTCTATCGGCGACGGCCTCTACAAGTCCACGGATGGTGGCGAGAACTGGAACAACGTGGGGCTAAAGGACAGCGAACACATCGCCAAGATTCTGGTCGATCCACGCGACGGCAACTCAGTCCTGGTTTGCGCAGTGGGGCATTTGTGGAACGACAACGACGAACGCGGCGTGTTCAAGACCTCCGACGGCGGCAAGACCTGGCGCAAGGTCCTGGCAGGCGCCAATGCTTCGACGGGTTGCGGAATGCTGGCCTACAGTCGCCAGCAGCCTGCGACCGTCTATGCCTCGCTCTGGGACCTTCGCCGTCAAGGATGGACGTTCCGCTCCGGCGGTCCGGGCAGCGGACTTTATCGCTCCACTGACTTCGGCGAGCACTGGACGGAACTCGCCGAAAGCAATAGCAAGGGCCTGCCGGAAAAGCCGTGGGGCAGAATTGCCCTGGCGGTGGCGCCTTCCAAGCCCGAAGTGGTGTACGCCATGATCGAATGCGCCAAGAGCGCATTGTTCCGCTCCGACGATGGCGGCAGCAACTGGAAGCGGCTGGATGCAAGCCAGCGCATGATCTGGCGTCCATTCTATTTTGCCAACTTGATCGTGGATCCGAAGAATCCCGACAAGGTGTTCAAACCAGATGGGCCGCTGCTGCTCAGCGTCGACGGAGGGAAGAGTTTCAGCTCGGTGGCCAATGCCCATGGCGATTTCCACGACGTGTGGATTGACCCAGAAAATCCCAATATTGTTTACACCGGCGACGATGGCGGGTTGTGGCGAAGCGAGGACGGCGGCACGCGCTGGCGGCATCTGCTCAACTTGCCGGTTTCGCAGTTCTATCACGTCAGCGTGGACAACGCCGATCCTTATCACGTTTACGGCGGCTTGCAGGACAACAGCACCTGGGTGGGAGATTCGTCGTATCCCGGCGGCGTTAGCAACTCGCGCTGGGAGAACCTGTACAACTCCGACGGTTTCTGGGCATTCGAAGACACTGCTGACCCCGATTATGTTTACGCCGAGGGCCAGGGCGGTGAAATTGGGCGCGTCAACCGTCACACGCTCGAGACGCGTTCCATCAAGCCGTTCCCCAATTACGGCGAAGGGAAATTGCGATTCAACTGGAACACTCCGATTCACATGAGCCCGAACGAAAAGGGAACTTTGTACATCGGCGCGCAATATTTGTTCCGGTCGCGTGATCACGGCCAATCCTGGGAGCGCATTTCCCCGGACCTGACCACCAACGATCCGGAGAAGCAGAAGCAGGAAGAATCGGGCGGGGTGACGGTCGATAATTCTTCCGCGGAAATGCACACCACGATTTATTCGATCTCCGAATCGCCGACAAATGGACAGATCATCTGGGTGGGCACCGACGATGGCAACGTGCAAATCACCCGCGACGGCGCCAAGACCTGGACGAACGTGGTCGGCAGTATTCCGGGACTGGCTAGAAACTCGTGGGTGTCCACGGTTGAGGCGAGCCGCTTCAGCGAGTCTACGGCCTACGCGACGTTCGACCGGCATACGTTTGGCGATCTGAAAACTTACGCCTACAAAACGACAGATTACGGCCAGACGTGGACAGCTTTCGATCTGGAAGCGAGCGGAGTGCGCGGCTACGCTCACGTGATCAAGGAAGACAGCGTCGACCCGAATCTGCTGTTTCTCGGCACCGAATTCGGGCTTTGGATTTCGGTCGATGGCGGCGGGCGCTGGGCGCAGTACAAGGGAAGCGATTTTCCCGCAGTGGCTGTGCGCGACATCGCTCTGCAGGCGCGGGAATCCGATCTGGTGCTCGCTACCCACGGCCGCGGCATCTGGGTCATCGACAACATTGCGCCGCTGCGCTCGCTCACGCCTGACCTGATGAGCAAAGAGGCGGTGTTGATCGAAGGCCGTCCGGCAGTCCAGTATTTCAATGCCAACGGCGGCTGGGGAGAGGGCGACGAATCGTTCAGCGGACCGAGCCGACCCGAGGATGCCCGCATCGACTATTACCAAAAGGGTCGACACATCTATGGCGACCTCAAAATCGAGATCTTCGATCAGGATGGCAAGCTGGTGGATACGGTTTCGGGCAGCAAGCATCGCGGGCTAAACCGCGCCGCCTGGTCCATGCGTCTGAAGCCACCCACTGTGCCTCCCGCTGCCAGCGCCATGTTTGGAGCAGCTCAAGGGCCGCGAGTTCTGCCCGGCACCTACACGGTGAAGATGACCAAGGGCGAGCAAGTGTACAGCGAACAACTTAAGGTCGTTCTCGATCCGCGCGCAACCTATACGGTGGGGGACCGCAAGCAGCAATATGAATTGGCGATGCGGCTATACCGGATGCTCGGTCACATGAGTTACGCGGTGGCCGCGATCAGCGGTGTCCGCGACGACGCACAGGCGCGGGCGGGCAAATTGCCGGAAAAAGATCCGCTGCGCGCGCGTCTGCAGCAGCTGGCGCAACAGGTGGACGTTCTGCGCTCGAAGATCGTCGCCACTAAGGAAGGCGGCGCGATCACGGGTGAAGAGCGTATCCGCGAGCACCTGGGAGAGTTGTACGGCGATGTCAACCAGTACGAAGGCCGCCCCGCGGACTATCAGGTTGCGCGGGCCGAGTCGCTCTCACGCGAGCTGGAAGATGTGATCACGGACTTCCACAAGCTCACCAACCATGACATGCAGGAGATCAACACAATTCTGACAAAGAAAAAGATGGAACCGATCTCTGTCCCCGCCGAGGCGGATTGGCAGAAGCAGCACGAGCAGTCCGCCACGGCTTCGGGTTCTTCGATGGGAACGCGTGAAATGGATTGATGGCGGGCGAAGGGAGCCAGTAATCGGTCTGAGGGGTTCTTGACTCTCGGGGGGCGAACGGTTGTTACGGCATTTTCAACCACTTAACCCACGTTTAAGACCTGCGGAAGTGTGCAGGGTTATACCCCGGCGACGCCGCTTACGAACCCGCGGCTGTTCCTCATCGGTTCGCCGTAGACGCTGAATTTCGCTGAAATTGCTGCCTTGGTCCCTTTTCGACACCCGCGCCTGATTTCGTCAATCAAGAAGTTCTATCCTGGGGTAATGGTCCGAGACTCTTGTTCGTGCGAGACCCCGTGTATCCCCAAGCGCCTCGAATCTCAAGGCTGCCGTGGAGCAGCGTTGCTGAATAGATCCTCACGGGGCCTAGCAGGGCGAGCCCGTCGGCTCAGAACATTTTGAGTTCGCGCGCAATCCGCCGTATCGATGCGTACTCTTCATCTTTAGCGACAACAAATTGCTCGGCGCGGAGGATCTTCAAGACCGCATCGTCTTTTCCTCCGTGCAGGGACAGAAGGGCGCGGGAGAAAGTTTCTCGCTCGGCCTCGGACACATCCTTGCGAGCTACGCACACGCTGTCGGCAAACGGTTTAGACGTATAGAAAACGCGGACTTTCTTGCGGTCCAGTTTTCCACTACTGATCAGGGAGTTGAACACAGTTTCACCTAGGGCCCCGGCGTCGACCACTCCTGCTTGCACCAGGGCCGCTGTCGCAGGATGGCTTCCGCTGTAGCGAATCTTGAGATCGCTTTCGGGGTTGATTCCCGCCTCCTTGAGCTCGCGATACGGTATCAGATATGCGCTGGTCGAATTGATATCGCCAAATGCGAACTGCGTTCCCTCCAGGTCGCGGAGTGAATGGATGGGCGAGTCAACACCGGTGATGAAAACCGAGTGAAATTGCGAGTCCGCGGTACTTTGGACGAGCGGGATCACCCCGTACCTGGCATGAGCCCGGATATACATCAGCGCGCCAAGACACGCGAAATCGTAAGACCCATGCGCCAGGCCGGCGACGGTTTCACTGTAGAGATCGGGCGTGGCAATATCCACCTGTCGCCCCATAGCCGCTGTAAGATAGGCCCGCAGAGGCTCCCTGTCTGCTCGAGACGACCCATCGAGGATCAATCCGACGGTGATCGGCTTGCCAGCGGCGTGGAGAACCGCACTGACCAGAACACTGACTGCGACCAGGGCTGCGAGCCCCGCATGTAAGGGTGTCGAGTATCTCCGGAATGCCATATTTCCACCGTCGGCCCCGCAGCGCCGGATAAGGGGCCTCAACTCCTCATCGGCACATGCCGTTTGCACACGCAACTCTCGAGTGGTTACTTTAGTCATATTAGGAGCACGACTGTTGCAACATCGCTCAATCACTCTTCTTGGGATTTGTGAGCGCGCGCAATTGCTCGTGGATGGAACCCGCAGGGAGCTTTCGCCATTCGGGGCTTTTGACTCTCGCGTCGTTCTTCGATACGCTGGTTTCTCTGCATGACGCCATCCGAACCAGCTATTCTTGTCCAAGGCCTGAGGAAGTCCTACGGCACGCTCGAAGCGGTGAAGGGGATCGACTTCGAGGTCCAGCCTGGCGAGTTCTGCCCGGCACCTACACGGTGAAGATGACCAAGGGCGAGCAAGTGTACAGCGAACAACTTAAGGTCGTTCTCGATCCGCGGGCAACCTATACGGTGGGGGACCGCAAGCAGCAATATGAATTGGCGATGCGGCTATACCGGATGCTCGGTCACATGAGTTACGCGGTGGCCGCGATCAGCGGCGTCCGCGACGATGCGCAGGCGCGGGCGGGCAAGTTGCCGGAGAAAGATCCGCTGCGCGCGCGTCTGCGACAACTGGCGCAACAGGTGGACGTTTTGCGCTCCAAGATCGTGGCCACCAAAGAAGGCGGCGCGATCACGGGTGAAGAGCGTATCCGCGAGCACCTGGGAGAGTTGTACGGCGATGTCAACCAGTACGAAGGCCGCCCCGCGGACTATCAGGTTGCGCGGGCCGAGTCGCTCTCACGCG
>Ga0326727_10010379_pt1 | contig 22216 bp, 18 predicted proteins | sample MB2enrmetagenome_FD_207643 | JGI IMG/M metagenome (GOLD analysis project Ga0326727, IMG submission 207643) | Lab enriched peat soil microbial communities from McLean, Ithaca, NY, United States - MB29MY | ecosystem: Environmental > Terrestrial > Soil > Wetlands > Peat | place: USA: New York...
TAAGCGGGAAGCACGCTCCAAGATGAGATCTCCCTGAAGGGCCCAGAAAGACCATCTGGTTGATAGGCTGGGTGTGAAAGCGCAGTGATGCGTGAAGCTTACCAGTACTAATCGCCCGTTCGGCTTGACTATAGAATTAACTCCGCGCAGTAAAGCGGACTTTCTTCTTACGAGCTTTGTTGAGACCAATCAATTTCGTTCTGCGGGCGTGTTGCCAACAAAGCAACACGCCCGGCAAGATTTGGCGCCAGATTGCAATCCGCGTTCCTACTCGGCCCGGGAGAAACCATCCGGGACAAACTAGACGTCGCGGAGAGGCTGCGGGCAACCACCCGCCAAGCGCCATCAAGTTTGCCGGTGACCATACTGCGAGGGATCACCCGTTCCCATCCCGAACACGGAAGTTAAGCCTCGCTGGGCCGATGGTACTGCACGGGTAACTGTGTGGGAGATTAGGTGATTGCCGGCAATTAATTCAAAGCAAAAAGCCATGCCATTACGGCATGGCTTTTTTGCGTTTGCGTGAGATTGTGGCAACTTGCGCCAAATTGATTTGATTGTGTTGGATGCGCGGAGACTGCCTTGCGCGCGGCGTAAAATCAAATTATCGCAGTCCGGCCAAAATTAGTCCGGCCACAACTTTCGAGGTGCAGAATGAATTTTAAAGTCCTTGCCGCCGCTTTTCTTGCCGCCTTCACCGTAGCCGCCGCCGCGCAGATGCCGGACCCGCCGATTACCCGGCCCAAGATCACAGGAATTTCGCATCTGGCCGTCTACACCTCGGACCCGGCGGCCGCCGATCACTACTATCGCGAGATTATCGGCGCGGCTAAATTGCCGGACCCGGAGAATCCCAAGGGCGTACGCTATGCCTTCAACGCCACGCAGTTTGTGGAGGTGTTGCCGCTGCCGCCCGGCGCGGGCATCAACCGGCTGGACCACACCGCCTATAACACCAGCGACGCCGAGGGGCTGCGCAAATATCTCTCCGCCAAGGCGTGGAAGACCCCGCCCACGGTGGAGAAGGGCGACGACGGCAGCAAGTGGTTCACGGTGCTCGATCCGGAAGGCAACAAGGTGGAGTTTGTCGAGCCTCCCGCCACGCCGAAGGAGATCGCCGCTCCCAGCGTCATCGGCCGGCACATTATTCACATTGGAATCATGGTTCACAGTAAGGCCGTCGAGGACACCTTCTACCGCAACCTGCTCGGCTTCCGTCCTTATTGGTTCGGCGGCATGGTGGAGAACAGAATCGACTGGGTAAGCCAGCAGACTCCAGACAGCCACGACTGGCTGGAATATATGATCGCCCACGACACCGCAAGCTCAGGCATTCCGGCAACAATGTCGCTGCATGACCTGGGAGTGCTCGACCATCTCTCCATTGGCGTCGACTCGGTGGAAGCGGCCCACAAGACGCTGGAAGCCGGCAACCGGCTGGGCGGCGTGCACGACGCGCATACGCAGATCGGCAGGGACGGCAAGGGGCAGTTCAACCTCTACGACCCGGATGGAATTCGCCTGGAATTGATGAACTTCCACGCCACGGAAAAGCCCTGCTGCTCGCCATTTACAGCGGACGATCCGGCGGAGTAAAAGTGTGGGGAAGATAATGTCCGCCGAGCCGCGCCAGTTCGACGTGATTGTGCTGGGCGCGGGAGCGGCGGGGCTGATGTGCGCGGCGGTGGCCGGCGGACGCGGGCGGCGGGTTGCCGTGCTCGAACACAATGTGCAGCCGGGGCGGAAGATTCTGATCTCCGGCGGCGGGCGATGCAATTTTACAAATCTGCATTGCGGGCCGGAGAATTTTATCTCTGAAAATCCGCATTTTGCCAAGTCGGCGCTGGCGCTTTATCGGCCACGGCATTTTCTTGAGCTGGTGGAACGGTACGGAATCCCGTGGCATGAAAAAACGCAGGGGCAGTTGTTTTGCGACGGCTCATCGCGGGCGATTGTGGAGATGCTGCTGGCGGAGTGTGCGCGGGGCGGCGTGGAAATTGTGCTCAACGCGCGTGGGATTGGAATTAAACGCGAGAGTTCCGGCGGGTTTCGAGTTACATCGTCCGCGGGCGAGTTCAAGTCGGAGACGCTGGTGGTGGCGACAGGAGGACTGTCGATTCCCAAGCTGGGGGCGACGGGGCTGGGGTACGAGCTGGCCGCGCACTTCGGATTGGGAATTGTGGAGCCGAGGCCGGCGCTGGTTCCACTGGTGCTGGGCGGCGATGAGGCTGGCTGGACAAAGCTGGCGGGCGTGGCGGCGGAGGTGGTGGCGTGGGTGGAAACGACGATAAAAACGCATCCCTCAGGGGCTAAAGCCCGGGCTCATTCGGAAGGTTCAATGTACGGGCTAAAGCCCGCACCCTTCAATTCGAAGCCCATACACTTCAAAGAAAAAATGCTGGTGACGCATCGCGGGCTGAGCGGGCCGGCGGTGTTGCAGGCCTCGTCGTATTGGCAGCCGGGAGAGACACTGCTGGTTGATTTTGTGCTGGCCTCACGGGCAAAGATTTTGGGCGCGTTGCGAGAGCCAAAGGCGCGGCGGGATTTGGAATCGCTGCGCAAGGCGTTGCGCGAGGCGCTGCCGCGGCGGCTGGCGGATTATCTGGCCGAGATCGGCGCTCCGCAGGGGTGGTCGAATGCGGAGCTGGAGAAATGTGAGCGGCGGCTGCACCGGTGGGAGTTTCATCCAACAGGGAGCGAGGGATTTGAGAAGGCCGAGGTGACGGCCGGGGGCGTGGATACCGGCGGATTGCAGGCGCGGACGATGGAGTCGCGCGCCGTGCCGGGGCTGTTCTTCATTGGCGAGGTGGTGGACGTGACCGGGCAACTGGGAGGGTTCAACTTCCAATGGGCATGGGCCTCGGCAGTGGCGGCGGGGAAGGCAGTGTAGCGAGTCAGCGGGCCACCGTGGATTCACTCCGGCATTCGGCCCGAAATTTTATTCGGGCGGAGGCGGCGGAGGAATCTGATCGGGAGGCGGCGGTGGAGCGGGAATTTGATCGGTAGGAGACACGGGCGCCTGCGCGTCCGGCGGAGCAATGGCCTGACCAGGCGGCGGAGTTGGCGGCGCGCCGGGCTTGGCGGGTGGTGTGAGGACGAAGCCGTTGCGGACCAGGGCATAGCCGTACTCGGGGTACTCAGCCTGGAGGAGTTGATTTTCAGGGCCGGAGAAGAGGTCGGTATCTTTGCCGGCGATGGTGGCGACGAGGTGGTGGACGACGACCGGATTGCCGTCCAGTGTTCCCTTTTCGTCGGCGTAGGTGGCTAATTGAATCGGCTCGATGGAGCCTTCCTTTTTGGGGATGATGGCCCAAAGGTCGCGGTTGTTGCGGGCCACGGCAAGAACCAGGAGAGTTTCCAAAGCGCCAGGATCAAAGTCGGGGAGGAAGACGGCGGCGTGTGCGGGCAAATTGGTGGTGGTGGCGTGGCCGTTGGCCGAGGTGGTGAGCCGGATGGCGGACTGATCTGATGCCGGGCCAGGTTCAGCAGTGACGTTGACGGCCGTGCCATTGACTGCGGCGCTCAACTGCACATGGCGCAGATGATTGGCTGAAGTGAGGCTCTCGGTTTTGGAGAGGGAATAATCGAGGCCCTTCATATTAATGATGACCAGCGCGGTGGAGTCGTAGCCGGATGGGCCGGCGGTGAAAGTGAAACTGGCCTTGCCCACGGAGATGCCATGCTGAGAGACGATGAAGCTGGCCGACTGGGCGGAGGCGGTTGAAGCGAAAACGAGAAACGCCGCGAGCAGGGACAGAAGATATTTACGCATGAAACTCTCCAACGAATCTATTCTATTGATTTAGACACAGGATGGGAAAAAAGGTTGCGGGGGAAGATTGTGAACAGTGGACAGTATTCGATATACAGAGATAATCATTAATTTTCCATCCTTTCCGCAAAAAAAGCGGAAAGGATGGGGCATTGTGTGCGAATCAGAAGTTGATGTGGACCGGCGTTTGCTGACCACTGATCACTGACCACTGAAAACTGCCTTCAGCGTTTGGCAACGGCGAAGCGCTTGTTGACCTCGTGCCAGTTTACGACGTTCCACCATGCGGCGAGATAGTCGGGGCGGCGGTTCTGATACTTGAGGTAGTAGGCGTGCTCCCAGATGTCGTTGAAGAGGATGGGATAAAGGCCCTGGGTAAGGGGCGAATCCTGGTTGGCGGTGGTGATGACCTTGAGCTTGCCAGCCTGGTAGACCAGCCAGCCCCAGCCGGAGCCAAATTGCTTGGCAGTGGTCTCGTTGAAGGTCTTTTTGAAGGCTTCAAAGTCGCCAAAGTCGGCGGTGATTTGCGCGGCGATGGGGCCGGTGGGCGCGCCGCCGATGCCGTCAGAACCAACCGGGCCCATGAGGCGCCAGAAGGCCGCGTGGTTGGCGACGCCGCCGGCGTTGTTGCGGACACCAGTGCGAATCTCCTCGGGAACCTGCGCCAAATCGCGGATCAGGTCGTCGATGGGTTTTGCGGCCAGATTGGGGTGGTTGGCCAGCAGGGCATTAGTGTTGTTGACGTAGGCCTGGTGATGCTTGTCGTGGTGCAGGTGCATCGTCTCGGCGTCGATGAACGGCTCAAGAGCGGCGTAATCATAGGGAAGCGGGGCAAGTTCGTATGCCATGTTGGTAAATCTCCTTCAAAACGTCGTACTTAATGGATGCTCGGGGGCGGCGGGAGGGTGCGGAAAATTGCGGTTCCCTTAACAAAGACGCGCCAACCATGAGGCCAGGAGTTATGATCAATACGTCTAATTCTTGCGACTCTGATGGATTTTTCGAGGTGCATCATGTTCAATTCCTGCGATTTTCGCCGTTCTGTGCAGGCTGCGATTGCCGGCCTTGCGATTTTGGCAATGGCTTCTATACCGGCCGCGGGGCAACGGGGCGGCGGCGGCGGCGGCAGTGGCAGTGGCAGTGGCAGTGGTGGAGGCGGCGGCCGCCACGGAGGTTCAGATCAGCAAGCCGAACTCAATGGCGAGATGTACAAGGGAATAGAAGCGTACAAGAGCGGCCTCTATGACGAGGCGATCCGTCATTTCCAGAAAGCGACGGCCATGGCCCCCAACATGCCCCAACCCAAGATGTACCTGGGTACCGCGCAGGCGCAGAAGGTGGTGCCTGGACGGGATACGCCGGAGAACCTGAAGAACGCGCAGCAGGCCATCGACACCTTCATGGGAGTTCTGGACATGCTGCCGCACAATGTGAAGAGCATGAAGCAGATTGCGGCCATTGAAATCAGCATCAACAAGCTGGAGGATGCCAAGACGTGGCAGAAGAAGGTGCTGGTTGAGGATGCGAAGGATGCCGAGGCGGCCTACGCGGTGGGCGTGATCGACTGGACGGAGGCGCAACAGAACGCGCAGGCGGCGCTGAAACAGGCGGGCATGAAAGACGACGGCGAGGGAAACGCCAAGGCGCCCGCGAGCGTGATGGACGTGATCAAGGCGCATAATGGCGCGCTGGTCGCAGAGGCCTTGCAGTATCTGAACCAGGCGGTGGAGAACCGGCCTGATTACGACAAAGCCATGTCCTTTCTGGACCTGGCCTACCGGCGCAAGGCCGATTTGGATTGGGGCAATGATGCGGCTCGCAAGGACGACGTAGCCAAAGCGGATGAATGGGGGCGCAAGGCAAAGGAGACGCACAAGGCCAACGAAGATAAGAAGAAAGCGGAAGCTCAACCGGCCAAACCGTAAAATGGCTAGCAATGCTCCACGATCAACGGGATTCGTGGTCCCAAAACTGAGCGGCCAATCCCTGTTTCTCTTCTGAATTCTTCGCTTCAGGCTGGAGCGATGCGCTGCCGGCTTGGTTACAATATAAGTATGACTTCCACAATCTCTGACCCCGCCCTGGACCAGTTAAGCATCAACACACTGAGGCTGCTGGCCGTTGACGCCGTGCAAAAAGCCAATAGCGGCCACCCCGGAGCGCCGCTGGGCTGCGCCCCCATGGCCTATCTGCTCTTTCACAAACTGATGAAGCACAACCCGGCGAACTCGAAGTGGGCGGACCGGGACCGCTTCGTTTTATCCAACGGGCATGCGTCGGCGCTGCTCTACGGGACGCTGTTTCTGTCCGGCTACAAGGTGACGCTGGATGACCTGAAGAGCTTCAGGCAGTGGGGCTCACGGACGCCGGGCCACCCGGAGCGCGGCGACACAGACGGCGTGGAGGTGACGACCGGGCCGCTGGGTCAGGGAATCGCGATGGCCGTGGGCATGGCCATGGCGGAAAAGCACCTGGCGGCGGTGTACAATCGGCCCGGCTTTGAGGTGGTGAACCACCACACCTATGCGATGCTGGGCGACGGCGACCTGATGGAAGGCGTTTCGCACGAGGCGGCCTCGCTGGCCGGGACGTTGAAGCTGGGCAAGCTGATTTTTCTTTACGACGACAATCTCATCTCGCTGGACGGCCCGGCAAACCTGAGCTATACCGAAGACGCGCTGAAGCGCTTTGAGGCCTACCACTGGCACGTGCAGCGGGTGGCGGATGGCAATGATCTGGCGGCCATTGAGGCTGCGATTGCGGCGGCCAAGGCGGAGACCGGCAGGCCATCGATCATCGCCGTGCGGACGGTGATCGGCTATGGCAGCCCCAAGGCAGGCTCGAACAAATCGCACGGCGAGCCGCTGGGCGCGGAGGCCGTGGCGGCGACCAAGAAATTTTTCAATTTTCCTGAAGACCAGAGCTTCGTGGTGCCCGATGCGGCGCTCAAAAATTGGCGTCAGGCCGTGGAACGCGGTGCGGGTTTTGAGGCCGCGTGGAAAAAGCTCTTTGAGGGCTACCGGGCGGCCAACCCGGCGCTGGCGGCGGAGTTTGAGCGCACCCAGAAGGGCGTGCTCAAGGCCGGATGGGAGAAGGCGATTCCCAGCTTTCCGGTTGATAAGCCAGTGGCCACGCGCAACGCCGGCGGCGTAATTATGAACGCGATTGCCGAGCAGGTTCCGGAGATCTTTGGCGGAGCGGCGGATCTGACCTCGTCGACCAAAACGATCTTCAAGCCGGGAGCCAACTTCCACGAGGACCCGGCGGGACGCAATGTCTTTTTCGGAGTGCGCGAGTTTGGAATGTGCGCGGCGGTGAACGGAATTGCGGCGCACGGCGGGCTGATTCCCTTTGGATCGACCTTCTTTGTATTTTCCGATTATGCAAAGCCGGCGATACGGCTGGCGGCGCTAATGAAGGTGCATGCGCTCTTCATCTTTACCCACGACACGATTGCGCTGGGCGAGGATGGGCCGACGCATCAGCCCATCGAGCAACTGATGGGCTTCCGCGCGGTTCCGGGGCTGACGGATTTTCGTCCCGCGGACGCCAACGAGACGGCTGCGGCCTGGCGGCTGGCGCTGGAACGCAGGGGGCCATGCATCTTTGCTTTGACGCGGCAGGATGTGCCGGTGATGGATGCGGCCACGCACAACGCATACGCCAATGTAAGCAAGGGCGCGTATGTGCTGCAGGAGGCGGAAAAGCCGCAGATTGTCTTGATCGGCGCAGGCTCCGAGGTGTGGCTCTGCCTGGATGCGGCAAAAACTCTCGCGGCTGAGGGAATCCGCGCGCGGGTGGTAAGCTTCCCGAGCTGGAAGATCTTCGAGGAGCAATCAGTGGAGTATAGGGCCAGCGTGCTGCCGGCGGGCATACCGAAGTTGGCTGTCGAGGCCGGCTCGACGCAAGGCTGGTGGAAGTATGTGGGCTCGAATGGCGGCGTGATTGGGCTGGATCGCTTTGGAGCATCGGCGCCGTTGAAGAAGGTGATGGCGGAGCTGGGCTTCAGCGCGGAGAATGTGGCGGCGCGGGCGAAGAAGCTGGTGAAGTAGCAAGTCAGCAGGTCGGCAAGTCAGCAAGTCAGCGCTGGCGCAGAAGTTTATTGTTGACTCGCTGGCTAGCTGACTCGCTGATTCGCAGGTTAGCTGACCACTAACTCCGAAGGAGTGCATCGTGAAACTCGTTATTGCATCCGACCATGCGGGATTTTCTCTTAAAGAAGAAGTCCGCGCTTATCTTGCCAAGGCCGGCCATGAGGTGGTAGACTTGGGAGCTTATACCGCCGACAAACCCGACGATTATCCCGATTTTGCCGAGAAGGTTGGTCTGGCTTTGAAGCAAGGCGAGGCGCCGCGCGGGATACTCATCTGCGGCTCGGGCGTGGGGGTGTGCGTGGCGGCTAACAAGATTCCGGGGATTCGCGCCGGAATGTGCCACGACACTTATTCGGCGCACCAGGGCGTGGAGCACGACGACATGAACGTCTGCGTGCTGGGCGCGCGCATCATCGGCCCGGCGCTGGCCTTCGAGGTGGTGGACAAATTTATCGCGGCAAAGTTTCTCGCCAGCGAGGAGCGGTTCGTACGTCGATTCAAAAAGGTGCTGGCCATCGAGGCAAAGTATCAGCGATAAGTAGGTGGCGGGCGTGACGTAACTAATGTAACTTTATAACTTAGATTCAGCGCGAAAGCGCGGATTTGGAGGCGCCGATTTTCCCCTTCGACGTGATCCTCTTCGATGTGGGCGGGGTCCTGCTGACCAACGGCTGGGACCAGCGTGAGCGCGCCGCGGTCCTCTCACACTTCCAACTTGATTATGCCGCCTTTGAATCCCGGCATCTCGCTCATTTCGATGCGTGGGAGCGGGGAGTTATTTCTCTTGGGGCCTATCTGGACGCTACCGTTTTTTACGAGCCGCGCGAATTTACGCGCGACGAGTTTTTCGCTCTCATGCTCACCCAGTCGAAGCCACAGCCGGATGGAGCGCTGGGAATCCTACAGGAAATTGCCGCATCAAATAAGTGTCTGCGCGGCGCGTTGAACAACGAGGCGCGGGAGACGAACGAGTACAGATTTGAGCACTTCGGGCTGCGCAAAGTTTTCCAGGTGGCGCTGAGTTCGTGCTATCTGGGGTTGCGCAAGCCGGAGCCGGCGATCTACCGGCGGGCGCTGGATATTATGGGCAGGCCAGCGGAGCGGATACTGTTTATCGACGACCGCGCGGAGAATGTGGCCGGGGCGCTGAGTGCCGGAATGAAGGCCATCCGGTTCGAGGGCGCGGAGGCGCTGCGAAGTAAGTTGGTTAGTATTGGGGTTCTGTAGATAGAGCGAGTGAGTTAGCGGCTTATAAGTGGTTGGAGGTCATGCGGAGATGGCGACAGCACAGATGAGCGTAAGCGCGGAAGATCTTTCCCAGGTTCCGCAGGGCAAAGACAAGCTTCCCGAGCCGGGGTTATTGGCGATCTTTGGCGCATCCGGCGACCTAACCCGGCGCAAGCTGCTTCCGGCGCTTTTTCATCTGGAGCAGGCGGGGCTGCTGCCGGAGCACTTTGCCATTGTAGGTGTATCGCGGCGCGAGCTGGGCGATAAGTTTGCGGAAGATATGCGCGCGGGCATTGTTGAGTATGGCGGCGCGGAGGCAAACGATGCTAAGTTAGATAACTTTATAAAGAAGATAAGTTACTTATGCCTGCGCTTCGACCATCCGGGAGACTACTTAGGACTTAGGGCGGAGTTAGAGCGCATTGCGCAAGAGAAGGGCATCGGCGGCACGCGGCTCTTTTATCTCGCCACGGCGCCGGAGCATTTTGCATCTATTATTGAAAATCTGGGCTCACAAGGCATGGCGCAGCCGGAGCAGGGCAAAGTCGCGGTGGTGATTGAGAAGCCTTTCGGCCATGACCTGGAGTCGGCGCGCGCACTGAATCGCGAGGTGAACGCCGTCTTTCGCGAGGAGCAGGTCTTCCGCATCGACCACTACCTGGGCAAGGAGACGGTGCAGAATATTCTGGTCTTCCGCTTTGCCAACGGAATCTTTGAGCCGATCTGGAATCGCAATTACGTCGACCACGTGCAGATTACGGTGGCCGAAACGCTGGGCGTGGAGGGGCGCGGACCATTTTATGAGAAGGCCGGCGCGCTGCGCGACGTGATGCAGAATCACGTGATGGAGCTGCTCAGCCTGGTGGCGCTGGAGCCGCCATCGAGCTTTGAGGCGGAGAGCGTGCGGCGCGAGAAGCTGAAGGTGTGGCGGGCGATTCCGTCGATTCCGATTCTGAACGTGGTGCGCGGCCAGTACGGGCCGGGAGTGGTGGAGGGTGAGCGCGTGCCGGGTTACAGGGACGAGGAGCGAGTGAATCCGAAGTCGGGCACGGAGACCTATGCGGCGGTGAAGCTGAGCGTTGAAAACTGGCGCTGGGCGGGGGTTCCGTTTTATCTGCGCGCGGGCAAGCGGATGCAGAAGCGGGCGACGGAGATCGACATCCAGTTCAAGCAGCCGCCGCTGCTTATCTTCGACCGGCTGGCGCATAGCCAAGCATGCCAGGTGATCAAGCCGAACCTGTTGACGATTCGCATTCAGCCGGATGAGGGGATTGCGCTGCGCTTTGGGGCCAAGGTTCCGACGACGATGGAGATGGATGTTTGCCCGGTGAATATGGACTTCGACTACGCGGCGGCCTTCGGAAAATCGAGCGCCAACGGCTATGAGCGGCTGCTGCTGGACGCGATGCTGGGTGACCAGACTTTGTTTGCGCACCGCGACGGCGTGGAGACCACCTGGGCGCTGTATACGCCGATTCTGGAGGCGTGGGCGGCCAAGACTCCGGAGAAGTTTCCCAACTATGTGGCGGGTTCTTGGGGGCCGGAGTGCGGAGACCATTTGATTGCCAGCGGGGGACACGCGTGGAGGAATGATTTGGGGAGAAAAGCGTGAGGGACTAGGGAAGAGGGAAGAGGGAAGAGCCCGCGTGGGGAGGTTCGTGGTTTCCCAGGTTCCAAAGTTGGGAACTGGGGCACCCGCCCGCTCATCGCGATAATACTGCGATAAACGGGGCACAGCTTGTCATAATATATGGTGATTCTTCGGAGTTGATGATCAGGCCACCTGCCGCCGCCTGCGTGGGAGGAATGGATTCCGGGTTTTAGTTGTGATTGGTTGATTTGTTCTCCGGAATCCAAACCTCTTTCCATATTGGGAATGGCACGAGCTGAAGCATTGTTCTGCCTTCTTTATCGGTTAAAAGAATATGATCGCCTTCTTTTTTGATGAGTCGATCGCCTTGGATTTCTCTTTCAAACCCCGGGCCTTGCGCCCATTGATTTCCAAAACATAACCCTGCCAAAGTAACTCCGCCGTGAAATGTCAGAATATCGCCGGAAATTGAATAGCTCCCTCCCCAACCGCCGCATCCTGGACCGCCGTAAACTTGACCGTTCATAAAGACAATATTCCCCGATACTTTTGCGTCTATCAATTCATCTATTTGCGATTCTTCATTCCCAAGCCGACGAAATTTTGCAATCTTCCAATTTTGATACTCAATGCCGCTCTGCTGAAGAGCGCTGAGCACAATCAACGGATGTTGCTCACTGTCCATGAAAGTAAGAAGTCCGTCATGTAGTTTATAACAACTAGACTTTTGTATGTTGTCTCCGAATTTCTCTTCGATCTTTCTGTCTGGTGGAAATGTGTAGTCATAGATGGGGTAAAACTTCAACCCCGTTGGACTACGATAAAACGGAAAACGGCCGGAATAGGATGGTGTACTGAAAACAACCAAGCCGTGCTCTTCATTCACCGATTGAGGAGAGGAGAGAATGGCGACCACTATCTCTGAAAAGCTTCCATCCAATCCTTGGAGCTTTTTGAGGTGCCAGAATGTGTCATGAAGCTCAAAAACGTCCTTGATCATTTGCTTACGAAATATCAAATCATCGGAATACCTTATTTCATCGTCCGTAATCGATAGACCAGACGGTTGATTCGAGGTTTTCTGAGCGCTAGCAAATGGCGTACTCGTCGAAACGGCCAAAGTGATCACCAAATAGATCAATAGCCATTTTGTTACTTGAAGAACCCCAAATGAATGAAGAGAAAGTTGCGATTCGTTTTTCAATCCATCCGAATCTTCAATTACATCTGCGATTATTTCACATCAACACATCTCATTGAATGTAATTATTCACGGAGGATTTTACAAAGATGCCGTTGGGGAGTCACCTTCAAACGTTGGACTATGCTTTTCTTCCCATCCCCTTGTCCATGGCTTCATTGGCCAGACGGTCGGCTTGTTTGTTTCCACCGCGGAGGGTGTGGCGGATTTCGAAGTGCTCGAGGTGGCGGGAGAGGCGCAGGGCCTCATCAAAAAGGGGGCGGAGCGCGGGGCTCTTGACCTTATAGAGGAGCTGCATCTGCTTGACCATCAGCTCGGAGTCGGAGACCACGCGCAGGCGCTTCGCCTTGTTCTCGACGGCCCAGCGCAAGACGGCCAGAAGGCCGGAGTACTCGGCGAAGTTGTTGGTCTGTATGCCGAGGAACTCGCTCATTTCGGCCACCACGCGGCCGTTGACGTCCTCGATGACGGCGCCGTAGCCGGAGGGGCCGGGATTGCCGCGGGAACCGCCGTCGCAGTGGGCGACGAAGGCCCGGCCGGGGGCATCGGCCGCGGGATCGGGAAAGAGGGTGCTGCTCATCGCTTATTAGTGTACAGGCCACGCCGAAGCTATCCCTCAGGGGCTAAAGCCCGCGTCAATTTTGCTGGGTTCATGTACGGGCTGAAGCCCGTACCCTTCATTCTCTGTGATTTGTGATTTCCCACCCATTTCGCATCTTTTCTTTGAAAAGCCGCGAAATGAATGGGGCACGGAACTTCTCGACCAATGAGCAAAACCTACCGGGGTTCATGGTTTCCCAGGTCCCCAAATGCGAGGGATCTCCACCCCACGGACGAAGACCTGTCCGTGGGGACCCCGGACCTGGGGCACCCAGGGTTCATAAGCCTGTGCAGTGTTGCTTACCAACGCGAGTGTGTAGCGTCTATCGGAGTGCGGAGATTTCTCCACCCCCGGAGCAGCTTCGATGGCAACGAATGCGGCGATCTACCCCACTTCTTCGGTGAAAAGGCCGGCGGGTTTGGATTGGCCGGCAGCCAGGAGGGTACAATCCTTCCTAGGCATGAACGCGACCAGCTCAATGAACGAACAGAAGAGCGCCGAGGAGCGGATGCAAGCGCGCGCGCCGGAGATGGAGTTGATCCGCGAGGCGCAGGCAGGGTCGCGCGCGGCCTTTGACACGCTGGTGCGGCAGTATGAGCAGCAGGTTCTGAGGCTGGCGCTGCACCTGACCGGGAGCGAGCACGACGCCGAGGACATTTACCAGGAGGCGTTTTTGAAGGCCTTCCGGCATCTGGGAAATTTCCGGTTCGAGTGCTCGTTTTATACGTGGATTTACCGGATTGTGACCAATCTTTGCCTGGACCAGATGCGGCGGCGCAAGACTCGCCGCGAGGACCGCTCGGTGCTGGTGGATTACTTCGGGGGCGAGATTGATCTGCTGGCCTCGGTTTCTGACGACCGGTCGTTTTCCAATCCGGCCAAAGAGCTGGACCGCAAATTGCTGGGAGAGCGGATCCATGCCGCGCTGGAGAAGCTGACGCCGCGGGAGCGGATGGTTTTTGAATTGAAGCACTACCAGGGGCTGCGGCTGCGGGTGATTGGAGAGATGCTGAACACCACGGAAGAGACCGCCAAGAATACGCTCTTCCGGGCGACCAAGAAGCTGAGAACACAGTTGGCGGGGTTGCGATCATAGCCGGCAGCAATGATCTGCGGGCGGCGGAGTTTTCGATGAATATTGTGGCACTTTTTGAGGCTGGAAGGACGTAACCATGAGATGCAAAATTGCACAGGAACGAATTGTTACGGCGGCTTACGGGGAGCTGGCCGATGAGCAGGCGCGGGAACTGGATCAGCACTTGGCCGGTTGCCCGGAGTGCGGCAAGGAGCGGGAGCAGGTATTGGCGCTGAAGGCGCTGGCCGGAGCCTATCCGGTGGCGGAGCCGGAGGCCAACCTGGCGGCGCGCGCGCGGATGAGGCTGGGTGAAGCGCTGGATGCGCTGCCGTCGCGCCGCTGGTATGAGCGCCTTGGTCAGCAAATAAGGAACAATTTTGCCAGCTTGATGGCGACGCCGGTGACGGCGTGCCTGCTGCTGTTGTTAGGTGCTGGCGCGGGCCTGGTGGGCGGCAACGAGATGGCTATGAATCGCGCCAGGCAGGCAGCAATGGCCCAAGCGGCGCGGGCGCAGGCCCAGCCGCAGCCGGCAACAGAATCCGGCGCGACGGTGGAGATTGCCAACATCTCCAGCATTGTGCGGGAGCCGGACAGCCACCGGGTGGAAGTGCGCTACAACCAACTGGTGCCGCAGCGGCTCGAGGGCTCGCTGGACGATCCGGCGATTCGGCAGTTGCTGATGCTGGCCAGCGAGAACGCGGATTCGACCGGGGTGCGGGGCGACTCGGTGGGGCTGATGGCGGCAGAGTGCAAAGCCGGGCACGGATGCCAGAAGGCGGCGGGGATTCGCGATGCGCTGATGGTGGCGCTGCGCTACGACAAAAACGAGAGCGTGCGCGAGAAGGCGCTGGAGGGGCTGGAGCCTTACGTCTCCGAGGATGTGCGGGTACGGGACGCGGTGCTGGAAGCGCTGATGAACGACGGCGACCCGCGGATTCGCACCGCGGCCATCAATATTCTTACGCCGGTGGAGGCTGATACCAGCGTGCGGCAGGTGCTGTATTCGGTCTCCAACACTGACAGCAATCCTCATATCCGGAATGTTTCGCGCCAGGTGCTGAACAGCGTTCCGGAGATTCAGTAACGGCATGACCTTTCTGCGGCCGCATCGTCAGAGAAGCGTGCGGGGCAGCAAGTTCATGGACCGCGGGAGAATACGAGATGAAAAACTATTTGAGGCCGTGTGGAAGTTTTGGATTTGTGCTGTTGCTGGGGGCGTGGGCCGCGATGGCGCCGTCGCAATCAGCAGCGCAGGGACGAAGGATTATCAATCTGCTCGAAGAGCCAAGCAAGCTGATGCACGCCAGCTCGCAGGGCTATCTGGGCGTGGACCTGGCGGATGTGGACCAGGAGAAGGCGCAGGCGCTCAAGCTGAAGGAGGTTCGCGGAGCGGTTATCACGCTGATCGATCACGATGCACCGGCGGGGAAGATCGGCCTGAAGGTCAACGACGTGGTGCTCACATTGAATGGGCAGACCGTTGAAGGCGCGGAGCAGTTGCGGCGCATGCTGCGGGAGATTCCGGCGGGGCGCAAGGTAAGCCTGGAGATCAGCCGCGACGGCAGCGTGCAGACGCTGGCCGTGGAGCTGGCCAACCGCAAGATGATGGAGCACGATGTGTGGAACCAGATCGGCACAGGCGGCGATCTGTTTGCGGCGGGGCCGGGGATGGCGATGATGGGCGAGGGCGACTCGCCGCTGCCGGGCGGCTTCCACATGCCGTTCTTCGGCAGCAGCCTGAATGTGGGCGCGATGGTGGAACCGCTGACCTCGCAGATGGCCGAGTACCTGGGCATATCCGGCGGATTGATGGTGAGGCAGGTGGCGCGCAAGAGCGAGGCCGACGCGGCGGGGCTGAAGGCCTTCGACGTAATTCTCAAGGTGGGTCCGGAGGCCATCGTTACGCTGGCTGACTGGGAGCGCGCGCTTCATTCCAACCAGGGCAAGACCGTGCAGGTGACCGTGCTGCGCGAGAAAAAGCAGCAGACGCTGACGCTGCAAGTGGATTCAAAGCGCCACGGATTGCTGGAGCTGGAGGGAATCTTCCCGGCAGACGATGGAAGGATGCTGGTGGAGATTGACCCGGAGATAGCGCAGATTGCAGCCGATCAGGCGCTGGCGATGAGTGAGCAGGCCCAGGCCTTGAAGGATCAAGCCAAAGAGCTAAGCTCGAAGATCAGCGCACAGCAGGCTGAGGAGATGCGCAAGCAGGCCGAGGAGGTGCGCGAGCAGACCGAAAAGCTGCGCGAGAACCTCAAGAGCGAGAAATTTAAGATCGACCAGGAGCAGCTCGATCAATTGAAGCAGCAAATGGAGGAGTTCCGCAAGAACTTCAAACCGGAGGAGTTCAAACTCGACCCGAAGATGATGGATGAACTCCGGCAGCAGATGGAGCAGTTGAAGCAGCGGATGGAAGAGCTGCAGGCGCAGGGCTTCGACGGGCTCGTTTGAAATTTTTCATCATCTAATACATAGGGCGCCTCCGGATTCCGGCTGCGCCCTTTTTGTATTCTGCTCAGCTTTATCAGCTGGGGTTAATCAGCAGCCAATAATGGAGTCCGTCCACAATGGCCATCAGCGCCGCCTGATTCAAATCACTGCTGACACCCGCGGTGGTCCATGGCTCGTGGCCTTCGGCGCGGAAGCTGACGGTGACGCGGACGTGGGCCGCGGTGTCGTGGGCGGTCACGTCGAGCGCGGTGACGCTGAAGGTGCCCAGGTGCATGCGCGCCATTGCCGGATACCATTTTTCCAGTTCCTGGCGCATGGCCTTGGTCAGCGCATCCACCGGGCCTGCGCCCTCGGCGCGGGTGGTGGTTACGGTCGAATCGCCGACGGACAACAGCATGGAGGCCTGCACGTAGCGGCTTCCGATGAGGTCGGATTCGTCGATCACCCTCCAGCTTTTTACGGCGAAGCGATGGTGCAGTGTATTCAGAACCCTCATGCAGGCCAGCTTGAAGGAAGTCTCGCTGACGGTGAAGCCGCCGCCTTCCATCATCGCCGGGTTGTCGTCGATGAGGGCCTGGGCCTGCGCGGAGTTGAGTGGAACGCCGAGCGATTTCGAGAGCAGGATGATGTTGGCTCTTCCCGATAGCGCGTTGACGCCGATGGAAGAGGCTGCGCCGACGCGCGCGGGATCGCACCAGAGATAAGCGCCGGGATTCTTGCGCTCGCTGCTGCCATGCATGCCGGCCCAGGTTCCAAAAGCGCCGGGGCCGACGATGGGAGCGCCGTGCGGAGGCTCCAGCGAAAAGGCCGCGTAAGCCGAATGCGCCAGCGCGGTAAGCCCGGAGAGCGATTCGGGAGGGACGAACTCAGCTTCGCCGCGCAGTTGCATGGAGCCGATGACCGTGGTCAGGTTGACGTTGCCGCAGCGCTCGCCGGTTCCGATGAGCGTGCCCTGGATTTGACCCGCTCCGGCAAGAATGGCGGCGCGGGAGTTGGCGACGCCCAGGCCGCGATCGGTGTGGCCGTGAAATCCGAAGCGGGCGTGAGGATACTTTTGCGTCAGGCCATCGAAAACCTGCGTCACTTCTTCGGGGCTGGAGCCGCCGTTGGTGTCGCAGATTACGATGCGGCTCACCTTCTGACGGACGCACTGCTCGATCATCTGATAAAAGTACTCCCGGCTCTGCTCGAGGAAGGCGGCGTCGCAGGGTTTGCCGTTTTCGCGCCGTCCGCAACAGGCGTCCATGGCGTGCTCCAGGTCCACAATCACTTCCAGGCCGTTGTCTTCGAGGCAGGCGATGGTTTCACTGGCCATGAGCAGATTTTCCTGCGGTGTGGTTTCCAGGGACATCTGCACATCGAGCAGACGGGATTTGACCACGATGACCGCCGCGGGAATGCGCGCTTTGTGGGCGATCATGAACTGCACGTCGGGCCACTCGCTCACTTTGGCGCCGCTGCCGCGGGTTCTGCCAAACAAGGCCAGCTTCATCGCGCCGGTATCGAGCGGGGCAAGCGCGGCAGTCAGATCGGCGACAAACTGGTTGGCGCCGGCAAAACCGATCTCGGCGTAGCGCACGCCAAAGTTCGCCATATGCTCGAGCAGGTTGACGGCGTTGGGCACGGAGATGTCGATATTCGGCTGCTGCATCCCGTCGCGCAGGCTGGTGTCGAAGATTTCGACTTTTCTGGATTCCTTCATGTGTTGTGCACCCGTTCACGGATAGTGAGCTTGCAAAGTCTCCGCTTGCTGCCAACCGGAGAATTCGGCAAAACAGCCCTTCCTTTAAATATACGCAATGGCGGTGGTCAAAGGGGGCTGACCATGCGCAGAGCGGGATTTTCAACACCTGCCGCGCGGCTTACGGATGCAGAATGATCACGAAAACTCGATGGTTGTGTTGATAGTAAGGCGGCGGCCGGAGAGATTTAGTGATGTGTTCAGGGAATAGCTTCCGAGTTACCGGGCAACCGTTCAAAAACGTCGATTGGGCCGTGCGTGCTAGTTATCTTCTTTTTACACCTTCAGAGTCATGCATCCAACTTCGGTCAGCCTGCCGAACTTGCCAGACGTAGTGTACCTAAATTCCCAAACCAAGTATTCTGCACTCCAGGTGTTCCCAAGCGGCTCTCAATGAGTGAAGTCAATGAAACCCTCGCCTCCCTGCAACGTCGCCATATTTGTAAGTGCGCGTACGCCGGTTCGAGTGAATCGAGCTGACAAATTATCTCCAAAGATATTGCCAATCGTTCTCTTCCTCTGATATAAATCATTGCGCTGCCAATCCCATTAGTCTTGATCGGTTATACGCCTCCGGATATTGCAGAGATTGCCCTTGGCAGCCGATTTGGGCGGCTCCGTCCGTCAGCCTGCGTCCCCCAATCGTACGGATGTATTTAGCTCCAGGCTACTCAAATTCAAGAAAGGGAAATCCAATGAAAATTCGCAACATAGTGCTCACCTCAGCTGCCGTGCTCTTCTGCACGGCTTCAATGTCCGCCACCACCATCGCTCACACCTGGGTTTCCGGGAGCGGCAACGATAACAACGCCTGCACCTTTGCCTCGCCCTGCGCCACCTTCCAGGGAGCACTGTCCAAAACCTCCGCTGGCGGTATGATCACCGCGATGGACGCGGGCGACTTCGGCCCGGTGACCATTACGCAATCGGTCACCATCGACAGCGCGAATATGGGCAGCATCACCTTCACCAGCGGCACTGGGATCAACATTACAGCCTCGGTCAATGTCACTGTGCAGAATCTCACCATCAACGGCCTGGGTTCAGCATATTACGGCATAGCCGTCGAAAACGGCGGCACTCTGATCGTCGACAACTGCAGGATCATGAACATCGCGGCCATTGGCATTTATTTTACAGGCGCAGGGAATCTGACCGTTGAGAACTCCCGGATCGAGTCCCTCAACGGGGTGGGGGATTATGGCATTGAAATTCTTGGCAATGGTGCGGAGAATGTTGTGATGCGAAACAGTGTCATTGATGCCTCGCCTTATTCAGCAAACAACTTGGGTTTCTATATCAACAATGAATCCGGATCTGTCACGGCCTCGCTGCAGAATGTCACTATCATGGGTGCTGGAAGTTATGCCGTCTATAGCGAGAGTGGAGTTACAGAAATCGCCGGCTCCGTGCTCACGCAGAGTGCGTATGGAGTTTATGCCTTTGGTGGCTCAACGATCAGCGTGGCCAGCTCGATGATCACCGCCAATACCACCGGGGTTTGCTCTTATACGGGGTCGAAGATCCGCCTCGATAACAACGACATTTATGACAACACCACGGCCATCGCCAATTGCGGCGGGATTGTGAAGACCAGCACCACCAACAAGGTCAGCGGAACCATCGCCATCCCCGCGGCCGATATATCGAATTCCGTCACGTTTTAAAAGCGGAAAAAACGCAAGATCGACGCCGGTCACCAGCATGGGAGGATCATCCCCACTCCTTCCATGCCTGGCTCCGCGCACGCCAGAAATTTCGAATTACGCCTGAGTTATTGCTATGCGCATTATTTTCTGATATATGTAGGTCAATTCCTGCCATCGCTAATTCGGGCTGCTTTCCAGGCGGCCAGCATTTCGCAATATGCAGAGACGCGCCATTTCTGGCAATTCACACAACAAGAAAGGAAAATCCATTGAAAATTCGCAACATAGTGCTCACCTCAGCCGCCGTGCTCTTCTGCACGGCTTCCATCTCCGCCACCACCATTGCTCACACCTGGGTCTCCGGGAGCGGCAACGATAACAACGCCTGCACCTTTGCCTCGCCCTGCGCCACATTCGCAGGCGCGCTGGCCAAAACCTCCGCGTACGGCATCATCACCGCCAAGGACGCAGGCGACTTCGGTGCAGTGACCATCGCGCAGTCGGTCACCATCGACGGCGCGAATATGGGCAGTATTACCTTCACCAGCGGCAATGGAATCACTGTTTCAGCCTCGGCTAATGTCACTATACGGAATCTCACCATCAACGGCATGGGTTCAGTAAAGAGTGGCATATCTGTCGAAAGCGGCGGCATTGTGGTTGTCGACAATTGCATAATTATGAACTTTACGTTGAGTGGCATAGAATTTTACGGCGCAGGGACATTGACCGTGGAGAACTCGCGGATCGATTCTTTCGGCGCAGGGACCTATATTGTCGGCATTAGTATCGATGGAAACGCCGCGGAAAATGTTGTGGTGCGTAACACCGTCATCGATGCTTCTACCACTTCAGGAAGTAACTACGGATTCGGTATTGATAGTAATCCCGGACCTGTCCAGGCCTCGCTTCAGAATGTCACCGTTATGGGCGCTGGAAACGGAGCCGTCGTAACATACTCCGGGACAACCGAAGTCACTGGCTCCGTGATTACGCAGAGTAACTATGGTGTTATTGCCCAAAATGGCGCCACCATCAGCGTGGCCAGCTCGATGATTACCGCCAATACCACCGGGGTTTGCTCGAACGCGTCGTCGAAGATCCGCCTCGACAATAACGACATTTACGACAACCCGATAGCTATCGGCAATTGCGGCGGGATTGTGAAGACCAGCACCACCAACAAGATCAGCGGAGCCATCGCCATACCCGCGGCCGATATATCGGAGTCGGTTACGTTTTAAGAAAAGGAAATACGCAAGATCGATGCCGGTCACCAGCATGGGAGGATCATCCCCACTCCTTCCATGCCCAGACTCCGCGCACGCTTGAAATTTCGAATTACGCCTGAGTTATTGCTATGCGCATTATTTTCTGATATATGTAGGTCAATTCCTGCCATCGCTGATTCGGGCTGCTTTACATGCGGCCAGCTTTTTGCAATATGCAGAGACGCGCCATTTTCGGCAATTCACAACTCAAGAAAGGATAATCCCATGAAAATTCGCAGCGTTTTGCTCACGTCAGCCGCCGTGTTCTTCTGCACGGCTTCAATGTCCGCCACCAACGCGCACAGCTGGGTTTCCGGGAGCGGCAGCGATTCCAACGCCTGCACCTTTGTCTTGCCCTGCGCCACCTTCGCAGGCGCGCTGACCAAGACCACCGCGAGCGGCATCATCACCGCCATGGATGCAGGCGACTTCGGCCCAGTGTCCATCAGCAAATCGGTCACCATCGACGGCAACAATCTCGGCAGTATCACCTATAGCGGCAGCAGCGGCAGCGTGATCAGCATTACGAGTTCCTCGGCCAATGTGACAGTGCAGAATCTCACCATCAACGGCATGGGAACAGCGACTAACGGCATAGACGTCGCAAGCGGCGGCATTGTGATCGTCGACAACAGCCGGATTATGAACTTCGTGGAAAATGGCATATTATATAAAGGCGCAGGGAATCTGACCGTTGAGAATTCCCGGATCGAGTCCTTCAGCGGAACGAATGTTATTGGCATTCTTATTGATTCCAATGCTGCGGAAAATGTTGTGGTGCGAAACACGGTCATTGATGCCTCGCCTGTTTCGGAAGGCAACTCCGGCTTTGTTGTCAACCCGGGCGGACCTGTCCAGGCCTCGCTGCAGAATGTCACCATCATGGACGCTGGAAATATTGCCGTCATAGCCGAAACCGGGAACACCCAGATCACCGGCTCCGTGATCACGCAGAGTATATATGGTGTTTACAGCAACGGTGGCGCCACGATCAGCGTGGCCAGTTCGATGATCACCTCCAATTCCACCGGGGTCTACTCTGATACAGGGTCGAAGATCAGACTCGATAACAACGACATCTACGACAACACGACGGCCATCGCCAATGGCGGCGGGATTGTGAAGACAAGCACCACCAACAAGGTCAGCGGAGCCATCGCCGTACCCGCGGCCGACATATCGGAGTCCGTCACGTTTTAAGAGCGGGAAAAACGCAAGATCAACGACGGTCACCAGCATGGGAGGATCATCCCCACTCCTTCCATGCCCAGGCTCCGCGCACGCCAGAAATTTTGAATTACACCTAAGTTATTGCTATGCACAATATTTTCTGATATATGTAGGTCAATTCCTGCCATCGCTAATTCGGGCTGCTTTACATGCGGCCAGCTTTTTGCAATATGCAGAGATGCGCCATTTTCGGCAATTCACACAACAAGAAAGGAAACTCCCATGAAAATTCGCAATATAGTGCTCACCTCAGCCGCCGTGCTCTTCTGCACGGCTTCCATCTCCGCCACCACCATTGCTCACACCTGGGTCT
>Ga0326727_10010380_pt1 | contig 22213 bp, 20 predicted proteins | sample MB2enrmetagenome_FD_207643 | JGI IMG/M metagenome (GOLD analysis project Ga0326727, IMG submission 207643) | Lab enriched peat soil microbial communities from McLean, Ithaca, NY, United States - MB29MY | ecosystem: Environmental > Terrestrial > Soil > Wetlands > Peat | place: USA: New York...
GAGCTGTCGAAGAGCACATGGCAGCGCGCCACCATGTAGACTCCAGCCGTCACCATGGTGGCCGCGTGGATCAGCGCGGAGACCGGCGTGGGGCCTTCCATCGCATCGGGCAGCCAGATGTACAGCGGAATCTGCGCGGACTTGCCCGCCGCCCCCAGCAGCAACAGTAGCGCAATGGCGGGCAGAAAGTGTGCGCCCTGCTGCTGCCACTCCGGATGCTGCGCCAGAGTGGTAAAGACCTCCTTGAAGCTCAGGCTGCCGAAGTGCGCGATCAGCAGAAACATCGCCAGCAGAAATCCGAAGTCGCCGATGCGGTTGACGATAAATGCTTTTTTGCCCGCGTTGGCGGCGGAGGTCTTCTTGAAGTAGAAGCCGATCAGCAGGTACGAGCAGAGACCCACGCCCTCCCAGCCCACGAACAGCAGTAGGAAGCTCTCGGCCAGCACCAGCACCGACATGAAGAACATGAAGAGGTTGAGATAGGCGAAGAAGCGCCAGTAGCCTTCCTCGTGCGCCATGTATCCCACCGCGTAGATGTGGATGAGGAAGCCGACCCCGGTGACCACTGCCAGCATGATCAACGTGAGGTGATCGACGGCGAACGCGAAATCGACGTGAAGACCGGTGATGTCGATCCAGTCAAATCCAGAAGGACGTATTGACGAATCGACGGAACTCGGCGCTCCCGTAGCACACATCGTCGCCCACAGCCATGCAACGATTCCCGCAGGCAGCGCAGTGAAGAGCAGAGCCACCGTGCTGACGACGACACGCGGCATCCTTCGCCCCAGCGTCCCGTTGATCAGGAAGCCGGCGAAGGGAAGCAGCGGAATCAGCCAGATGGTGCTCCAGGGCATGGGGTTCATGATTTCATCAGGTCGATCTCGTCGACGTTCAGCGTCTGGCGTGTACGGAAGATGGAGAGGACAATGGCAAGTCCGACCGCTGCCTCGGCGGCGGCGACCACCATCACGAAGAAGACGAAGATTTGTCCGCTCACCTGGTGCCACATGTGAGCGAAGGCGACAAAAGTCAGGTTGACGGCATTCAGCATCAGCTCTATGGAGATGAAGATGGTAATTACGTTGCGTTTGATAAGAAACGCGGCGATTCCGATGGAGAAAAGCATGGCGGCGAGGATGAGGTAGTACGCGGTGGGGACCATGGCTATTGCTCCCTCCGCGCCAGCACAACCGCGCCCAGAATGGCCACCAGGATCAGCACAGAAGTGACCTCGAAGGGAAGCAGTTGCCGGGTGAACAGCATCGCGCTGAGCTGGGCAATGTTGTCCACTGCGCTGCTCAGGTCGCCGCCGATGTCGGAGGCTTTCATCGCGTCTCGCTCCGACAGAAAAACAAAGCTGAGCAAGCAGAAGATGGCTGCCGCGCCGGGGAAGCCAACCGTGTACGCCGCGCGACTGCCTTGCGTGTGTTCCTCCTTACCCGCGTTGAGCAGCATGATGACAAAGACAAAGAGCACCATGATGGCGCCCGAGTAGACTATGACCTGCGCGGCGGCCAGAAACTCCGCGCCCAGCGACCAGTAGAGGACGGCCAGCGACATCATCACCACCACCAGCGACAACGCGCTGTGGATGGGGTGGCGCTGCAACAGCAGGTTCAATGCCCCGCCCAGGGCCAGTGCGCCGAATACGATGAAGAGTGCCAGTTGCATGAGCTCCCGTCGATTCTTCAGAAAGACACGGAAAAAGGATTTCTAAATCAAGTATTAATTCGTTGTGGCACTTCTAATTGTAAAGTAGCGCGGAGTTACCCCCGCACTGCGAGAATAAAGCTGGTGGCGACGATGTTGGCCATGGCGAGCGGCAGCAGAAACTTCCAGCCGAAGCTCATCAACTGGTCGTATCGGAAGCGCGGCAGCGTGCCGCGCACCCATATATAGAGAGCGAGAAATGCCAAGACCTTGGCCACGAACCAGCAGACCGGAAAGATGGCGTTCCAGACCGGCGTGTTGAGCAAGCCGTCGAAGCTGTGTCCGAAGACGCTGGTTGCGCCGCCCAGGAACAGCAGTGTGGCCACGCAGCTTACCGTAATCATGTTGGCGTACTCGGCCATGAAGAACATGGCGAACTTCATGGAGCTGTACTCGGTGTGGTATCCCGCGACCAGTTCATTCTCCGCCTCGGGCAGGTCGAAGGGCGCGCGGTTGGTCTCGGCGAAGGCTGCCATCAGGTAGATGAAGAAGGCGACGAATTGAAAGCCGCCGAAGATGTTCCAGGAGAGCATGCCGTGCGCTGCCTGGCTGTCCACGATGACCCGCAGGTTCAGCGACTGCGCGCGCAGTACCACGCCAACCAGAGAGAGCCCCAGCGCAAGTTCGTAGCTGATTACCTGCGCGGTGGAACGCAGCGAGCCGAGCAGCGAGTACTTGTTGTTTGACGACCAGCCGGAGAGGGTGATGCCGTAGACCCCGATCGACGTGACCCCAAGGACCACCAGCAGGCCGATATTGATGTTGGCAATCTGGAACAGGTCCACGCCCTGCACCCGCGTGACCGCGCCGAACGGCACCACGGCAATCGAGATAAGCGAGCAGCCCAGCGCGATGATAGGCGCCAGAACGAACAGCGGCCGTTCCACCGCCAGTGGCATCATATCTTCCTTCAGGAAGAGTTTGGCGCCGTCCACCAGCGGCTGCAGCAGGCCGTAGGGGCCGACCCGGTTTGGCCCCCAGCGGTTCTGCATGTGTCCCAGCAGCTTGCGCTCCAGCAGCACCGTGTAGGCCACGGCCAGCAGCAGGACCACCAGCACCACCGCCACCTTGAGCGCGCTCAGCAGCAGGAAAACTTCGAATTCGTTTAGGTGGCTCAAGGGGTCTCTCTGTGTCTAGTGCGCTGTTGTTTTGGTCTCGATCTGAATCAGCGATTGCCGGGGTTGGTAGCGTTGCAGTTCGTTGAGGCTCGCGCAGTAGCGGCCAAGCGAGCCGGAGGTAAAGAGCGTGTTGTTGGCCGGCAGCACAAGGTCGCGCCGGTTGCCGATCTGCACCATCCCCTCTTCGTTGCGGAATGGCACGGCCGCGGGTGACAGATGCTGGTCGTTGCCCGAGAGCAGTTGCAGGCGCAGCATCCTGTAGCCCGGGACCAGCCGTTGAATCTCGTCGAGAATGGCGCCCGGATCGAAGGGGCTGAGGCGCGGCTCCAGGTTGTTGGCGGTCAGCCACACGGCGTGGCGATCGGCCTCGCCAGACTCCGCGCCGCGGGTTTGACCCATGTCGGCGCGGGTCCCTGCGCTGTTCGTGGCAGGCCCGAACGGGACCAGCTTGCGTAGGTCCGCGCCCATCTTGTCGGCGATGCGCACCATCATCTCGAAGTCCGTGCGCACGCCCGCGCGATCGGCGGCCTTCTTCACCTGCTGCACGTCGCCGTAGCTGTTGGTGACGCATCCCGATTTTTCGTAAAGGTTCGCGGCGGGCAGCACCACGTCGGCGATTGCTGCTGTCTCGGTGAGAAACATCTCCTGTACCACCACAAAGGTGTCCTTGAGCGTGGCGGGATCGACCTCGTAGCGCGCGACCGGGTTGGCCCCCACCACGTAGAGCGCGGAGAGATTGCCCGATGCGGCGGCGTCGAATATCTCCAGCAGGTCGAGGCCGGGTGAGGTGGGCGAGTGGTACTCAAGTGCGATTCGGCTCGCAGGGTCCTCGGTGTCGATGGGGCCAATGGGCGTGTAGCCGGGCAGAAGGTCGGGCAGTAGACCCATGTCGGAGACGCCGCGCGAGTTGGCGTAGTCGGCCAGCAACGCGAACTTCGCACCCGGAACCGTCAACCCAAAGTCGATCAGCCGCCTCAACTCCGCACCGCGCAGTTCGTTGCCGATAAGGACCAGCAGTGACTCCTCGCTCCTGACTGCGCTGCGAAAGCCGGCCAGCGCTGCGCCGTCTGTTGAGGCGGCATGGGCGGCGGAGTCATCACCGGCGAGGTAGGCTGCCAGCGCTCCATAGCCGTACTCAGCCACCTGCAGGAAGGCTTTGGCCTGGCGTCGCAGCTTGATCTTCGCGGTGTTTGCGAGGTATATCCTCGCTCCGTTGTGGCGAACATTGCTGCGCAGGTTCCACGCTGTGGCCGGACTTTGGTTGGTCGGGTCCCCGCCCACCAGCAGCACAGCTTTTGCGGTCAGCGTCTCGCGCAGCGACGCGGCGCGGCCTGTGGTTCCGGCCAGCGACTGCGCAAAAGCGGCGTAGTCCGCCGTGCGATGGTGGTCGATGTTGTTGGTGTGCAGAATGGAGCGCGCGAACTTTTGCAGCAGGTACGCCTCTTCGTTGGTCAGGCGGTTTCCGCCAATCACGCCGAAGCTCCTGCCACCGCGCGTATCGTGCAGTTCGGCGAACTTCGAGCCCACGCGGGTGAGCGCCTCTTCCCAACTCACCGCCTTCAACTCGCCGTTAGGCTGGCGCACCAGCGGTTGCGTGATGCGCTGGCTGCTGTTGGCGAAATCGAATGCGTAACGTCCCTTGTTGCACAGGAAGTCGCCGTTGATGCCGGACTTGTCGCGGTTGTCGCCGCGCACAATCTCCGATCCATCCGCCGTGGAGCGCACGCCCAGCGTGGTCTTGCATCCGTCGCCGCAGTGGGTGCAGATGGTGGCAACGTGGTTCATCTCCCACGGCCGCGTCTTGTATCGATAAGCCCCGCTGGTCAGCGCACCCACCGGGCAGATGTCGATGCACATGCCGCACTGCTCACAGTCCAGACGCGCGAGCGAGTCGGGCGAGAGCTGCGCCGGCACGTTGGGCACGATGATCGACGACGAGCCGCGGTTCTCCACCGCCAGCGCGAACACATCCATTCCTTCGGCGCACACGCGCACACAGCGATAACAAAGAATGCAGCGCGGGCGGTCGAAGTACACCACCGGCGACCACTTCTGCTCCTCGCGATGGTTCTTCGGCTCGGCATAGAAGCTGTCCGCCGCGCCGTACTTGAAGGTCATGTCCTGTAGCTCGCACTCGCCGCCTGCATCGCACACCGGGCAGTCCAGCGGGTGGTTGCCCAGCAGCAGTTGCAGCGTGGCTTTGCGTGCCTGGATGATCTCCGGTGTGTCAGTGAAGAAGACCTGCCCCTCGGCGATCTGTGTGGTGCATGCGGTTTGCAGCTTGGGCACCTTCTCCTGGCGCACAACGCACATGCGGCAGGCGGCCTGCAAGGATAGGCCGGGATAGTAGCAGAAGGCCGGGATCTCGATGCCCGCGTTCTTGCACACCTCAATGAGCAGCGAGCCCGCCGGTGCGGTAATCTTCTTGCCATCGACGGTAATGGTTACATCTGCCATCAGTGGATCTCCACCAGGACGGGTTCGGTTTTCATCACCTGCGTTCCCGCCTTCCTGCCTTCGATGTATTCTTCAAACTCCTTGCGGAACTTCTTCACGAAGCCGAGAGTGGGCATCGCCGCCGCGTCGCCAAATGGGCAGAACGTCCGCCCCATCATGTTTTCGGCCACATACTGTACGGTGTCGATGTCCTTCTTTGCGCCTCCGCCCTCGTACACGCGCGCCAGCGTCTTCTTGATCCAGTCGGTGCCTTCGCGGCATGGAATGCACCAGCCGCAGCTCTCGTGCTGGTAGAACTGGATCGTGCGCAGTGCGAACTCGACAATCGACACTGTCTCGTCCAGCACCACGATCCCGCCCGACCCCAGCATCGACCCCGCCTTGGCCAGTTGGTCGAAGTCCAGTCCAATGTCGATCTCGTCGGCGCGCAGCACCGGGCACGACGCTCCGCCCGGCACCACAGCCTTCAGCGCCCGACCGTCGCGAATCCCGCCCGCCACCTCGTAGATCGCCTTGCGCAGTGGGTAGCCCATGGGCAGCTCGTAGACGCCGGGCTGTTCCACGTGGCCGCTGATGCTGAACAGCCGCGTGCCTCCATTGCGCTCCGTGCCCAACTGCGCGTAGGCCTCGCCGCCCATCAGCAGAATGTGCGGCACGTTGGCGATGGTCTCTGCGTTGTTGATGATCGTTGGTCCACCGTAGAGGCCGACAACCGCGGGAAACGGTGGCCGGATGCGCGGCACGCCGCGCTTGCCCTCCAGCGACTCCATCAGCGCCGACTCCTCGCCCACCTCGTATGCCCCCGCGCCTGTCTGCGTGATGATGTCGAAATCGATCCCAGACCCGAAGATGTTCCTGCCCAGAAAGCCCCGCGCGTAGGCATCGGCGACCGCGCGCTCCATGATGTTCAGCAGATAGCGGTACTCGCCGCGCAGATAGATGAAGCCCGTCTTCGCTCCGATGGCCAGCCCCGCGATCATCGCGCCCTCGATGATGGCGTGCGGGTCCTCGCGGAACAGCACGTGGTCCTTGCACGTCCCCGGTTCGCTCTCGTCCCCGTTCACCAGCACATACTTCGGCTTGACCGAGGTCTTCGGCACAAAGCTCCACTTCATTCCGGTGGGAAATCCCGCGCCTCCGCGTCCGCGCAGCCCGCTGGCCTTCATGGTGTCGATGATCCACCCCGGCATCGCCTCCGCGCCCTGCGCAAGGGCTTTCTGCACCGCCGCGTAGCCATCCAGCTCGATGTATCGGTCGATCTTCGTCGCGCCCTGGCCAAACCTGCGCTTCAGGACTATGACTTCATCGGGATGGGAGACCAGTCGCGGCATCTTTCTCGCTTGCGATTTGCAGGGTTACCGTTGATTATAAGGCGCAGACATTATTGCTCTGGGCCAACCGATGAAAGACGAAGTTCTAGGCACAGCCACAGCCCATTTTCGTGTGCGAACAGCCGCTCCCTGTGTGGTCCGCCTGCCCGATGGCCATGTGCAGATGACCGGCGACTCGGCGCGCTTTCCGGAGACCTGCCCGCGTTGCGGAAGCTCGCCAGCCAACACCTGCGTCAAGTTGCGTGTCAATAAGGCCCGCCTCGCTAAACTCGAACAGGCAAGCATTCATGTTGTCAAACCCGCGATCCGCGTGTTCAAAGGCAACATCCCTTCGATCAAGTTTCCTTTCTGCCGGCGATGCGGCTGGACATTGAAAATCACTCAGTTTCTTCCTGCAATTCTCGGCGGAGCGGTAATAAGCATCCTCGATCCACTGATACACAACTTTCGTCCCAGACAAGTTCCTTGGTTCTCAGCCGGTACTGCATTCTTTGCAGGCATGATGACTGCCGGCCTAATCACTGCGTTGTTTGAATACATGCCAAGGCTCTTCATCAATCCCGGTGTTAAGGTCGTTGCCGCGACAAAGGACTCCGTCGAGCTTGTCTTCGACGACCTGATGTACGCGGAGAAGTTCGTTTTGCTCAATCGATAATCCTTTTCGGATACTCATTCTGGTACTCATTCAGGATCTCGTCCACCTTCTGCGGTGTCAGCTCGTCGTGGAACTCGTAGTTCACCTGCATGGCCGGGGCGGAGCAGCAGTCGCCGATGCACTCCACCTCTTCCAGCGAGAACTGCCCGTCCGCCGTCACCTGCTTGTTCTCGATGCCCAGCCTGCGCTTGCAGTGGTCCAGAATCTCGTAGCCCCCGCGCAACATGCAGCTAATGTTGGTGCATACCTGCACGTTGTATTTGCCCGCCGGCTTGGTGCGCAGCATGGAGTAGTAGCTGAGCACGCTGCGTACGTCGAGGTCGAAGAGGTCCAGCCGCTGGGCGACCTCCTGGATGACGGCCTCGGAGATGTAGCCAATCTCATCCTGCGCGTACAGCAGCATGGGGATAAGCGCCGAGCGCTTCACCGGGTACATGGTCACCAGAGTGTCGAAGTAGTCGGCCAGCTTCGGCGTAAAGATCGATTTGGCAATCTTGCTCACTGCTTGCATTATCTCCGGTTATTTCTTTAACAGCATCGCCGCAAAGCGTTCCACGGCGAATTCCATCTCTAAACTCTCACCATTCAATGTGATCGTGCCATCGATAGACATAGACCATGGTCCAGCAGTATCAACATCCTCTGTGATAACTCGCACACTGCCATCACCGCATTCCGTATTGATCCATATGCTCAATACACCGAATTCGCCTGTAGTTATATATATTTCATTATCGAACAGCTCCTCGATCGTCACACCGCTCAATCTTCCGGATATTTCCAGAGCCACTAAATGCGAACGGAACAGACTGACCATCGAAACCCAAAGCTCTTGGCGTATCTTCGTGCTCCGCTCTGAATCTGTTACCAGCACTCATTCCCTCAGGGGCTAAAGCCCCTTGTTACAACTCATCTTTACGGCACGGCTAAAGCCGTGCCCTAAGCAAAGATTTATCGATCGATCTCCCCAAGCACAATATCGATGCTGCCGATTACCGCAACCACATCCGCCAGCAGCCGCCCCTTGCACATGGTCTCCAGGGCTTGCAGCGTGGCGAAGCTGGGGTTACGCATGTGGACGCGGTAAGGCTTGGCCGTCCCATCCGAGACGACGTAGTATCCCATCTCGCCGCGCGGACTCTCGACGGCCTGATAGACCTCACCCGCGGGCACCGCAAACCCCTCTGTCACAATCTTGAAGTGGTGGATCAGCGCCTCCATCTCGGTCTTCATCTTCTCGCGGTTGGGCAGCACGATCTTGGGCGCGTCGGCCACAATCGGCCCGGGCTTTCCGTCCGCTCCGCGAGGCAGGCCCTCCAGCATCGCCATCGCCTGCTGGCATATCTTCACACTCTCGCGCATCTCCAGCATGCGCACCGTGTAGCGCGCCCACACATCGCCGTCATTGCTGACGGGCACGTTGAACTTGAATTTTTCATAGCCCGAGTAGGGCATATCGCGGCGCAGGTCCCAGTCCACGCCGCTGGCCCTCAGCGGCGGCCCGGTAACGCCCAGCGCAATCGCATCCGCGGCGGAGAGTATGCCAACGCCCTTGAGACGGCCCATAAAGATGGGATTGCCGGTCAGCAGTCCCTCGTACTGGTCGATTTTGCTGGGCATGTCGTCGAGGAACGTCTGAATCGTCTCAAAGAAGCCCTTGGGCGGCTCCAGCGCCAGGCCGCCAATGCGGAAGTAGCTGGTCATCATGCGCTGCCCGCTGACCGCCTCGAAGATGCGCAGCAGCGCCTCGCGCTCGCGCCAGCAGTACAGAAACATGGTCAGCGCGCCAATGTCCATGGCGTGCGTGCCCAGCCACACCAGGTGCGACTGGATGCGCGTCAGCTCGTTCAGCAGCACGCGGATAAGCTGCGCGCGCTCGGGGATCTCCAGACCAAGCAGCTTCTCCACCGCAAGGCAGTAGGCCAGGTTGTTGGTCATGGGACACAGGTAGTCGATGCGGTCGGTCAGCGGAACAACCTGCTGGTAGTGCTTGGCCTCGCAGGTCTTCTCGATGCCGGTATGCAGATAGCCGATGTCCGGGGCCAGCGCCACCACGATCTCGCCATCCAGCTCAAGCACCACGCGCAGCACACCGTGGGTGGACGGATGCTGCGGCCCCATGTTCAGCACCATGGAGTGTTCGCCCGCGCCCGTGCCGGCGTGCAGCTTCGCGTCGGCTACGACGTCTTCCACTCCGGGGGTGATCCTGTCGGATGCACTGATGACTGCCATGGTTGTATGCCTTTGTCCCGAACCTCGAACCTTGATCCTCGTACCTGTCTTACCGGTAGCCTTCCACCGGATAGTCCTTGCGCAGCGGATGGCCCTGCCAGTCCTCGGGCATCATAATGCGCGTCAGGCGCGGATGGCCGGGGAAGTCGATGCCGAAGAGGTCGAAGACCTCGCGCTCGTAAAAGTTTGCCGAAGGCCACGCCGAGGTGATCGACGGAACGCTCGCGTCGGCCGAGTCGACCAGCACCCGCAGCCGCACCCGCTGCTTCAGGCTGTGCGACAGGATGTGGTATGAGAGCTGAAAGCGCGGTTCCTGCGGATACCAATCCACCGCCGTTACATCCTCGAAGAAGTTGTATCCCGCAGCCTTCACCGCCTCGCACGCGGCAACGATATTCTCTCGGGCAACCGTAATCGTCAGCTCATTGCGGTCGAACTTCGCATCCGTGGCCAGTTCGGCCAGAGCCACTATAGCGGGATTCTCCGCCATCGCCGCGAAGACGTCGGTTTTGCCGATCAGCGCGCTCGATGGGCCGGCCATCTATTGGTCTCCCCGGTCGTACGACCAGTTCAGGATGCCCTTCTTCCATACATAAAACAGTCCCACGGCGACAAAGCCCAGGTAGACCAGCATCTCCCAAAAGCCGAACATCCGTGAGCCGGTCAGCGCAGGCAAACGGCGGAAGATCACCGCCCAGGGAAGCATGAACACCGCCTCCACGTCGAACAGGATGAACAGCATGGCAACCATGTAGAAGCGCACGGAGAAGCGGCCGCGCGCATCGCCCACCGGGTCCATGCCGCACTCGTAGGCCGCCAGTTTAACACGGTAGATTCGGTGTTTGCCGATGAAGTAGGAGGCAGCCACCATACCCGCGGCAAGCCCCAGCGCGCCCGCGATATGGAGCGCCAGCGGAAGGTAATTCCATATGTATGGGTAGCTCGTCATGCGGCATCTTTGACTCTAGTTTTGGGGCGGTCAAGTGTCAAGCCGACCAGAGTGGATCGACCCGTTTTCCGTTCCATGCAACGCAACCGTTAGCGCAACAGCCCCGTGTACCATGCCACGATCGCCGGCCCCAGCAGCCCGGCGAACAGCCCGCCTCCCGCGAGAAAGCTGCCCAGCGGCAGCCTGCTGTTTCCACTGGCCCGTCGCCGGGCGATCAACAGAATGCCGTAGACGCTGGCCGCCAGCACCGCGGCAAAGAGGGCAAGTAGCGTCTCTCCGAAGCCAAGAAACGCGGCGATCATGGCCAGCAGCTTCACATCGCCCAGGCCCATGCCGTCCCGTTTGCGCAGGGCCTTATAGACCCAACGCACCGTCAGCAGGATCAGCGCCGCTCCCGCAATCGCGGCAATGCGGCCCATGATCAGCGCCTCCGTGCCAGTCATAAAGACGTTGCCCTGCGACGCAAAGCTGCCCGGACTGCTGAGGCGAAGCTGATGGGTTGTGTCGATCACAATGTCGCCCTCGCCCGGTGCCAGAAACATCGCCTGCACGCAAGTGAGGACAAAGCCGATGCCGATTCCGGTCAGCGTGAATGCATCCGGCAGCCTCTGCGTCTGCCAGTCCATCACCATCAGTCCAATCAGGAGAAAGCCGAGGATGGCGAATCCCAGGGATGCGACGGCGTTCTCGTATCGAAAGCCCATTGGATTGTCGATGTTGAAAGACGGTACGAAGCTAAGGCAAATTCTGCCGCCTGCCATCGCAAACCAAAACCCCACCGCCAACTCCACCGCCGGGTATCGCCACGATATCGCCTCCATGCAATCCCTGCATCGCCCCCGCAGCACAATCCAGCTTAATACGGGTAGATTGTCGTACCAGCGAATCGCATGTCCGCACGCCATGCAGTGCGAGCCGGGGCTCACGATGGACTCGTGTTCTGGCAGACGTGCGATGCACACGTTCAGAAAGCTGCCGAACAGCAGTCCAAGTATCATCCCGAGCAACTCGTATAAATGCGGCGAGGTCACGATTGAAGTATACGTTCCACCCACACACTTGCCTCAACTAACAACCGGCAACTGGCAACTGGCAACCGTCTCTAGAAATCCACATGCATCCGCACGGTCTCTACCAGTACCGGCCCGCGGTCCTGGTTGTAACCAGGGTGGGTGATGTACTGCAGGTCCAGCGCGTAGAACAGGCCGCGAAAGGTGTGCAGCGTGTAGTAGCTCTCCACAATGTCTTCGCGGGCATAGTTCAAGTTGCCATCGCCCAGCAGGAATCCCAGGCCGCCCATCTTCAGGTACGCTTGGTGGTCGCGTTTGATGGCATTGGAGACAAACGTAAGTCCCACCTTGTCGTTGGCGCGGCCCCATCCCTTGCCTGCAAAGTCCCCGCCCAACTCGACCGTCTGATCGACCTCGGTATAGACATAGGACTCATGTTGTCCCTCGTTCCACCCGAAGCGTCCAAACATCCGCAGGTTCTCGCTCAGCTCCTGCTCCATGTTGACATCCACGCCATACTTCACGGTGTTCTGCAGCGGGTGCGCTGTAATGTCGGGCATAGGTGTCAGGCCTTCAAGAAATTTGATGTTCTGCTGCCGGTAGTCGCCCATGTTGCCATGGTTGACGTAGCCTAGCAGTCGCATTGTTCCCTTACGCTCGGGCGGAAGCAGTCCGCCCAGCAGTCCATGCCTCCACTCGAACTCCATGTTTTGGCCGTTGGCGCGGTGCAGGTTCCACTCAAAATCGATGCCGTTGGCCACCGTTGGCATGGTGGCGACGGCGTAGCGCGCGGACCAGGTCTTGTCGTCGTACTCCGCAATGGCGCCGTAGGTGTAGCCGCGCGTGTCGGCGGCGTAGTCCCATGCGCCGTTGTTGTCCACCGCCCAGTTCAGGAACTGCAGGTGGCTGTCAGTGCCAATACTGTTCAGATCGAAAAAGTCCGGCAACCCCAACTTGCCCACGCGCAGATCCAGCCGCCGCTCCGGCACCTGGGTCGCCAGCGAGAACGGTCCGCGCGCGGATGCCACCATTTTGCTCGATAAGCCGATTGTCTGATGTAACTGTACGCGGGCCAGATATGGGGTGGGGCCGAGGCTCGGGTTGCGCACTACATCGAGATTGCTGAATCCGGCCAGCCCGAACGCCTCGCTGATGCCGCGCCCGCCCGCCGACTCCTCGTCGTAGATCGCCTCAAAGTGGCGCGCCGGGTTGCGCACCAGCTCCGCACCCATATACAGCGTCCCCACCAGCGATGTCTTGTACTCACCGCGCCCCAGCAGGCTGTGCGGCCCCTCGTAAGGGGAATGGAACGGCCCGTGCGACTGAAAGATGATGTTGGCCTGGCCAGCCAGGTAGTAGCGTGTTGCGTCGGGGTGAGGGAAGAACGTCGTGGCCGCCGGCTGTTCGGCTGCGGCTGGAGCTTTGGGCTGCGCATGTGTAGGCCGGGCCGTGTCGGCGAGAACGAGATTCACCGGCGGCGCATCGGCATCGGCCTGTGCCGCAACCACGGTCGCGCAACCAAACAGCAAGGCGGACGCGCAGCACGCAGCCAGCCGCCCACGGCTCCTCATGGAGAGAGTCATGCAGCTACGATCTTCGCAGCCGCGCGTGAATAGAGCAAGAATCGTCATGCGAAAGTTGCCGTCTTGGTCGTGATCGTGTTCCGGCCGGCCGCCTTGCCCGCGGAACCTGTGCTTTATAGTATACCCCCATAGGATATATTGCCACCCTCCGGAGAATGATATGTGGAAATATCCGGCCCGCCGCCTGCCTTCGAAGACCGCACGCAAGAGATTCAAACGAACACGGGTTGTTTACCACTTGACCCCAGCCAACCCGCGCGCGTAGGCTGCCCCTACACGGGAAAGGAGGATGGTCCAGCCTATGAAAATTGACAGTGACAGTTGCACAACGATACGTGAGGTGACTGAGGCTTAGAGCGTCCTGCTCTTGGCTGTTTGCAGTTCGGCGATTCCGCAATCCTGCGCCGAGGGCCGTCCGGGCAAGGACGCCTCAGGTCAATCTCAACAGATCACCGCCGCAGAGCCCGCGCCCACCGGTGCGGGCTTTGTGTTATAACCCGTCGCGTTCAACCAGCAACCAACAACCTTGTAAACTACTTCCATGGAACCTCTCATCATTGCAGGCCGCACCTTTCACTCTCGCCTTATTGTTGGAACAGGGAAGTACCAGGACGGCCCGCAGACGCGCGCCGCCATCGAAGCCTCCGGCGCGGAGATGGTCACCGTCGCGGTGCGCCGCGTCAACCTAGACCGCAGCAGCGAGTCGCTGCTCGACTTCATCGATCCCAAACGATTCTTTCTTCTACCCAACACCGCCGGCTGTTTCACCGCCGACGAGGCAATCCGCACCGCGCGCCTGGGCCGCGAGGTCGGCCTATCCGACTGGGTCAAGGTCGAAGTCATCGGCGACAAGGCAACCCTCTATCCCGATATTCAGGCAACGCTGGACGCCACGCGCGTGCTGGTCAAGGAAGGCTTCACCGTCCTGCCCTACACCTCCGACGACATTGTCTACGCTCGCCGCCTCATCGACGCGGGCGCGGCTGCCGTCATGCCGCTCGGAGCGCCCATCGGCAGCGGCCTCGGTTTGCAGAACACCGCCAACCTGCGCATCCTGCGCGAGCTCATCACTGAGGTGCCGCTGATCGTCGACGCAGGCGTCGGCACGGCCTCCGACGCGACGCTGGCCATGGAACTCGGCTTCGATGGCGTGCTGATGAACACTGCCATCGCCGCCGCGCAAGACCCCATCCTGATGGCCCAGGCCATGCAGCACGGTGTCCTCGCAGGCCGCCAGGCCTTCCTCGCCGGACGCATGGCGCGCCGTCTCTACGCCACTGCCAGCTCGCCGCTGCAGGGCATCTCGAAGTAGTTGGCGCCCTAGTAACCACGGACCGCTCCCGTAACTACTTATATTCAGTGGGTGTATAAGTAAGTTCCCTATGAAAGGAATCCCCAAAAAGCCGGTAGGCTACGGGATAATGACATATCCCGCATAGGCATGTGGTCAGCGGGCATGTCGTCAAGTTTATGATGGAGGGGAATGATGGAAGAAGTTAAGAAATTATCTGCCTCGATATTCTCACCTACCAAGATCATTTACATCTCGTATGTAGTTCTGTTGGCCTTGAAGATAATTCCATGGCATTCGTTCCATGTCTTTGCCTTGCTGTCCCTGGCCTTCTGGGTCATTGAGATATTCCTCATCGACTTCATTATGGGCCGGCTGAATAAATAAGTGAAATAATCTTAGTTCGTTTTTCTCTCTCATCCCAGGACCTCCACTAAGATAGACTTCTCCCATGCGGGCCTTTGGAATTGACTGCGGGACGGAGTACACCGGCTACGGCGTGGTGGAGATGGATTGCGCCGCGCGCGAGCCGCGGCTCATTCACGTAGCAGCAGGGACAATTCGGCTCAATAAAAAAGAAAAAACACCGTCGCGTCTGGCGCAGGTCTACCAGGAACTGACTGCGCTGATGACGCTGCATGCGCCGGACTGCGTCGCCATCGAGGAGGTATTCTTCTCCGCCAACGCCAAGTCCGCGCTCAAGCTTGGCCAGGTGCGTGGAGTCGCCATGCTGGCCGCCGCCACCTGCGGCCTCACCGTCGCCGAGTACGCGCCGCTCTCCATCAAGTCCTCGGTCACCGGCTACGGCCTCGCCGCAAAAGATCAAGTGCAGTTCATGGTCACGCGCCTGCTCTCGCTCGACAGCCCGCCGGATTCGCCCGACGCCGCCGACGCGCTCGCCATCGCCATCTGCCACATCCACACCGCGCAGACGCTCCTGCTGCAGGGGGCGGGCCGGTGATTTCAGCCATCAAACCGGGTTATTCGCGCACTGCGCGAACCGCCTTCTGCTCGATTCTCCGTGTTTCGGTTCTTTTCCTGCCCGCGATTCCCGCATCCGCACAAGCCCAACAGCAGACCCCAAGACGTCCGGCGCCTAACCCATCAGGTGAGACAAGTTTAAGCTACCCACTGCCAGCTGACATCATGTTTCAATTCGAACGTTCCGGCCTGCAGGTGCCGCGTTATCACCTAGAGATCTCGGAGAACGGCTTGGGTGCGTATGATGGCGAGGAGTTGCCCGCCAGCATTGGCCATCTCGATACTCCGCCATCTCCGCAGCCATTTGCCCTGAAGATGTTTCATGTCTCTCCCGTTACCGTCACCAAGGTCTTCGCGCTTGCTCGAGACCTGAAGCACTTCAATTTTCCGTGCGCTTCCGCGGCAAAGAACGTTGCAGACACAGGCAAGAAGACGCTTACTTATAACGGGTTGGATGCCACGACTTCCTGCACCTACAACTACACCGAGAACAAGGACGTCCAGACCCTCACCGACATCTTCGAAGGCATCGCCAAAACATTGGACGAGGGCCGCCGGTTGGACTACCTGCACCGCTACGACCGGCTCGGTCTGGACGCCGAGTTGGAGTCCTTCAGCCGCGAGGTTGCCGACGGGCACGCCATCGAGTTGCAAGCCATCGCGGATACCCTGCGCTCGCTTGCCGGCGACCCAGACGTCATGCAACGCGTACGCACACGGGCAAGCGCTCTGCTGACCTTGATCCCAGCACAGAAGCCACAAGCCGCGCAGTAAAGCCTATTCCGCGCTCCGGCGTAGCTGGGCCAGTGCGTGATAGAGCGCGGCCAGCGGCTCCAGGGCAAGCGACTCGGCGCGTGCCAGTGGCGAAATCTCCACAGGCCACGCTGCGCGCAGCTCTTCTGAGGTATAGCTTCGCGCGCCCGTGTGGCCAGCCGCACGCAGATTGTTGGCCAGAGTCTTTCGCTTCTGCACAAAGCAGGTGCGCAGGAATGCATCGAAGCCCGTGGCGTCCACTCCAAGCTCCTCGAAGCGCGGGGCAAATTCCAGCCGCAGCACGCTGGAGGTTACCTCCGGTGGCGGCGAGAAGGCCTCTGGTGGCAACGTAAACAGCGTCTCCACGCGCGCGTTCATCTGCGTAGTCGCCGACAGCAGACCGTACTCGCGGCAGCCGGGCGCGGCGCTCAACCGGTCGGCCACCTCGCGCTGCATCATCAGCACGGCGCGCGCCAGCAGGCCGCATGCTCCCGCCGCAAACAACCGCATCAGGATCGGCGAGGTGATGTAATACGGCAGATTGCCCACCACGTCCGCGTTCTCGCCCGGCTGGATGAGCGCATCGAGGTTCACTTGGAGAATGTCGGCTTCGACAATTTCAACCTTCGGCTGCTCGCGGAAGCGGAAACGCAGCTCGGCGGCAAGGGCGTGATCGACCTCGATGGCGATCAGCCGCTGGCAGCGCGCGGCCAGAATTGCTGTAATTGCGCCGTGGCCGGGGCCGATCTCAATCACCGTGCGCGCGGTGACATCTCCCAGCGAGTCCACAATGGTCTGTCGCGCAAAGTCGTCGACGAGGAAGTGCTGGCCGAGTTTGGGCTTGCGCGTCATCTTCCGGTTTGCGCTCAGAATACTCGACGCGGGCATCCGCTCTATTGTGCTGGAGCAGCCGCAGGCGATGGCGCTGTAGCTGCGGGCAGCCCCGTCACGTTGCTCGAGTCGGTGACCTTCACCGCGCTGCCGTCCGCGATGGTCAGCTTGTCGTCGGAGAAGCTCCAGTCCTTAGCGTCGGCGATGGAGCCTGCGGTGGCGGCCTCGATGTCGAGGTGGTCGAACTTGAAATCGGTCAGCGGGGCGTCCTTGTAAGCCTCCACCGAAAACGCCCGCCGCGCTCCGGTGGCTTTGATGTTCCATATATGCACGCCGGAGAAGTGTGGACGACCCTGCGCATCCGAGACCGGCGTGGTAAGTGGCACCCAGTAGGGCGGTGCAGCCTTGATATCCATGCCCGGAGGAAGCACGGCATAGCTGTAACTGGGGTTCCAGTTCATCGTCATGCTGATGGGGATGGCGACGCCAGTCAGCGTCAGATCGTGGATGCGGATGTCGGTGGCTGTGCCGCCGCGTGTGTGGGCGCTCTTGAACAGCACTCCGTTGCCCGCGCCGGATTCGGCGGTCAGGTTCCACACCTCTATGTTGTGAAAGCCGCCGGAGGTCTCGCTGCCGATGGTAATGGCTGCGGCTCCGCGCCGAATCACCGAGTCGTGGATTTTAATGTCCTCGGTGGGGCGGTTCACGCGGAGGCCATCTGAGTCGCGGCCGGACTTCAGGCACAGCGCGTCGTCGTTGGCGTCGATGTCGGCGTGCGATACCTCGATCCCGCGCGACGAGTCGATGTCGATGCCATCGGTCGATGGCCCGCGTCCGCCCTCGTTGTTGCGGATGATGACTCCATCGATGGTCACATCGTGCGAGTACAGCACCTGCACCGTCCAGAAGCCGGAACGCTTCAGCGTGATGCCGCCGCCGAAGTGGACGTTATACGAGTTTTGGATCAGCGTAAGCCGCACCCGCTTGGCGTCGTAGTCGGAGGCCCAGCGCAGGCCCTTCGGCGTGTACTCGGCGCGCAGATCGTTGTACACCTTCCACCACACCGCCCCGTTGCCGTCGATGGTCCCCTTGCCGGTCAGCGTCACATTGTGCGCGTCGCGGACATTGATCATCGCCGTCGGCCACGTCATCTCGATCCCCGCGATGCGCGTGGCGTGCTCCGGGTAGTCGGCGATGTTCTGCGAGCCGGTAAGCGTGACACCCTGCGGAACATCCAGCGTCACTCCGGTCTTCAGGAAGATCGCCCCGGTCAGGTAGGTTCCCGGCTTGAAGCTTACGGTCTCCTTCTTGGGCGCGGCTTTGTCAATAGTCTTTTGTATGGCGATGGTATCTAAAGCAACACCATCACCTTTAGCTCCAAAATCATTGACAAAAATAGTCTTAGGTGCAGCGTATGCTACCGCAGGAACCAACAGTATGTAGGTGAGTAGCACGGTTCCCTTGCGAAACGTGCCACCCCACGCCTTGCAAGCAAAACGTGGTGTGACGGGATGGGGTGCGCGCGTCAATAAGCTCATTATTTCTCCGCACTCACCAGGTGGATGGGCCCGAACAGGCCGGACGAAACGGGGGCCACCAGGTTCAAGTCCTGCATCTGGAACTTGTCGCCGTACTTGGCGATCAGCGGGGCGTAGTCGTGCGGCGGCAGCGCCGACCACGCGTTGAGCGCAGTGTTGTAGACGTGAATCTCAATGTGGTTCACGCCCGGCTTCAGCAGCTTGGAAACGTCCAGCCGGTAGGGTGGGTGCCACAGAGCTCCCGCCGATTTGCCGTTGATGGTGACCAGACCGGCCGCCTGCACCGGCGCGTCGTAGTACGCTGCAATATGCGCGGCGCGAGCGGGGATGGGCTCTGCCTTGCCCCCGTCAAGCTGTAGGAAGACGGGACCCGAGGGCGCGGCGGCGAGGGTGAAGTCCCGGGTGTAGACGCCTTCGCCCGAGTAGTGAATCGTCGATGGATCGGCAATCCAGTCAGTTGGGGTCGCTTCATCGACGCTCTTGTTGAGGCCCGTGAAGCGGACCTTCCAGTCACCGCTCAGGTCGGCCAACTGGTGCGAAGGCTCTGCTGCGGCTTTGGCGGTGGAACGCGTATCGCTGAAGACGAATACGCGCGACCCGTATGCGTCCAGATGGATGCTCTGTCCGGTTGCCGAGGCGGCTGAGACGCCCGCGGTGTCCACGTCCCACTCCTCCGCGTACTTGTGCGAAGTGGCAAAGGTTGCCGAAGTATCCAGCGGCTGGTTCGATGTGTTGACCACCAGGTAGATGTCGGCGTTGGGCAGCTTGCGCCGGATGAAACCGAGGTGTGTGACAGTAGCCTCGTCTGTGGCGCTGATCTGGAAGTCCGGCTTAGCAGAGTTGTGCAGTGCCTGGGTGAGGCTGGCCGTGTCGGGAACCAGCGCGATCTCCGAGGTGTCCGCGCCCGCATCGCCCAGCGGCTGGCCTTCGGGGGTAAGCGTGGGCAGATGGCCGTATGCGATCGCCTTGCCTCCGCCAGCCACATAGGAGGCGATCTTCTTGAGCGTCTCCACCGGAATGCGCTCGGTGCTCGGCAGAATCAGAATCTGGTGGGCGCCCAGGCCCACCTTGTCGATGGCCTTGGCATCGATGAAGTCCACGTTATACCCGGCGGAGAGAATGGTGGACATCAGCTCCGGGGTCACATAGCGTCCCATGTCCGCGGTCACCGAGGCGCGCCCCGGCGCAAAGGTGGCCCACGCATCGTCGGTGGGCATCAGGACGGCGACCTGGTTGGCGGGCTTGCCCTGGCGCAGCAGGTAGCTCATGCGTCCGATGTAGGCGGTCACGGCGGGCATCACCGGATGCCACGGGTTGTGGTCGTTGAAGACGGCGGCGGCATACAGGCTCCAGCCCGGCTCCGGCACCTCGCCCGCTGGCGGCGAGTACGGCCAGCCGTGGCACATAATCTGGTTCTCGCCCATGATGAAGTCGATGTCGGCCTCGGCCTTCATGTCCAGCGGGACAGCGCGGAAGACCGGCGAGTGCAACCAGGTAAACGTCTCGCCGGAACTGACCACATGGTTGTACACGTGGTTGGCGGAGGTGGCCCAGCGCAGGGTGGAGAAGGAGCGCCACTGCGGCCCTTCGCCCTCGGCCAGCGAGGCAATGTTCTGGCTGGAGAAGTCCACCGCCGGTTCACCGTAGCTCTGCGAGCGGAACTTCGTGTGATGGGCAACGGCGAAGTCGGTAAGCTGTGTCAGGTAGTTCTCGTTCACCAGGTCGGTCAGCGTCTCGCCGTAGTCGTGGCGCACCGTGTCGGCCGCGACGCTGCCCCCGGCGGCCAGCTCCGGAAGGTGGGGAATCAGGTCGTAGCCGCGGCGCTTCTGGAACTCGGCCGCCATATTGGGGGTCCAGTCGGAGCCGCCCGCCTCCAGCGAGTCGGAGAAGATGGCGTACGGCGGCGTCGATCCGAACGCGCCGATCAGCGGTGTGCCGACCTTCTGCAGGTAGTGCGATACGGCGTCGTGCGAGAAGTGGTCCAGCACGAAGCCTTCGGCCCCCACGGCGGCGCGCTTCACCTGCATCCTCGGATGGCTTTGGATGAAGAACAGCGCCGTGCGCGGCTTGTCGGAGGGTGTTACCGCAGCGGTGTTGCCGCTTACGGTGAGTGGCTTGGCGGTGGTTGCATCGTAGTTGGCAGCAGCAGGGCCGCCGCCGCGCCCGCCGCGGCCAGCAAAGGCTCCTGGTGCTGGAGCTGGCGCAAGAGCTGGCGTGCCCGCAACCACGTCGGCGATATCGGCTGCAATCAGCGATTCGCCCTCTCGCAAGCTGGGCATTGCAACCGAAGTAGCGCCGGCGGGCACAGGCACCTGTGTTACACGGATGTCTGTGATGGCCTCGGAAAGCGGAGTGTTGGGGCCGCCGTAGGGCCAGCCGGAGCCGAGCGTCAGGTCAATGCGCAGCCCCAGCTTGCGTCCTTCCGCCTGCGCAAAGGTCACGTCGTCCAGCATCTCCGGCGAGAGGAAGGGAAGGTTCTTCAGGCCCTTCGCCGGGTCGTCCAGCACCTCGGCATACTCGAAGGCCATCTCCGCGCCCTGAATACCGTCGGCTTTCATCTGCTGCAACTCGCGCTGGATCTCAGGCTTGACCACAGCCGGGCCAAACCACCACCAGCGAACCATGGGGCGCGCCTCGTTCGGCGGATTGGCAAAGGCGGCGCGTATTGCTGCAAGCGAGGGTGTAGCAGGCGAAGCGGCTGCTGCGGGCTTCTGCGTGGCCGCCGGCGAGGGCTTCGTCGCGGCGGCAGGCTTGGCCGTGGTCTGGGCGCCGCGCGCGGAAGCGAGTACAAGCGCAAGTACGGTGCAGGAAAGCAGGGAGGCGAGAAGCGTGCGGAGGAGTAGTGTGCGCGGGTGCTGGTTCATGGGATTCTCCAAACGGGTGGTTGGCAGTGTCTCTGGGTCAATCGTCAATTCCGTGCGGCGGGTTACCTTGCAGAGACGGTTGCCGTGAGTTGTGAGTTTCGGCGCACCCATTATTGCTGACTGCGGGTGGTTTTGTCGCTCTCCGGACTGCGGATTCACGCTAGCCCATTGGGGCAACATCTTTCAAGGCGTATCCTGTTGCGAGGAAATCCGAATTACAAACTGGAGATTTCGATGCGGGTTGGCTTGATCACGAGGGAGTTTCCCCCTGAGGTGTATGGCGGCGCGGGTGTGCATGTGGAGTACCTGAGCCGCGAGCTCGCCCGCCTCATCGAGGTCGAGGTGCATTGCTGGGGCAATCAGCGGCTCGACGCCGGCAACCTGCATGTGCGCGGCGAGCAGCCGCCGCCGGAGGTCACCGCAGGCTGTGACGCAAAGTTCAAAACCGCCGTCGATGCCCTGGCCCTGAACCTGGCGCAGATGAAGGACCTGGCGCAGATCGACATCGTGCATACCCACACCTGGTATGCGGCCATGGCGGGCTTTCTGGCCAAAAAGCTCTACGGAATTCCCTTCGTCCTGACCACCCACTCGCTGGAGCCGCTGCGTGCCTGGAAGGCGGAGCAGCTTGGGTCGGGATACGCAATGAGTTCCTGGATGGAGCGCACAGCCATCCTCGACGCCGACGCCATTATCGCCGTCTCGCGTGGCACCCGCGATGACATTCTGCGTTCTTATCCAGATGTGGATGCGGCCCGCGTGCATGTCATCTACAACGGCATCGACGTGGCGGAGTATCGCAAGACCTCGGCAACGGACGCGCTGCTCAAATACGGCGTCGATCCCGCCGTACCCTACGTCCTCTTTGTCGGGCGCATCACACGGCAGAAGGGCGTCATGCATCTGG
>Ga0326727_10010381_pt1 | contig 22212 bp, 22 predicted proteins | sample MB2enrmetagenome_FD_207643 | JGI IMG/M metagenome (GOLD analysis project Ga0326727, IMG submission 207643) | Lab enriched peat soil microbial communities from McLean, Ithaca, NY, United States - MB29MY | ecosystem: Environmental > Terrestrial > Soil > Wetlands > Peat | place: USA: New York...
AGATCGGCACAACCGCGCCCAGCACCGTCGGGATGTGCATGAATTTAACCTTCGCCGCCGCAATCTTGTCATCGGTCACAGGCATGTCGCTGGCGCCGAAGTCCACCGTTCCCTCCGAGGTCTGCGTGATGCCGCCGCCCGACCCGATCGACTGGTAGTTGATCTTCACATTGGGATGGATCTGGTTGTACTCGGTGAACCACTTGTTGTAGATCGGATACGGGAAGGTGGCCCCCGCCGCCGTAATGTTCTGCGCGTTCGCGCCCGTCGCAACCATCGCTAACAAACATGCCGCAACAAAGTTCAGTCTCACTTGTGGTTCCCCCTCGAAGTTGGAGCGTCCGGCCTGGCAAGGCAAGACGCGTCCTTGTGTGCTTTCAACCAGTGTGATGCCCGATTGTTACGGAGTGATTACATCGCAATAAAATGCAAAAGAAACCCGCCCCATCAAGTCGTCATTCTGGCCTGGGCATATGTGTCTGTTTCATGTCAAGGGATGACATCTGCGCCGCTCCTGGCTCATGGCTGATGGCTCATGGCTGAAACACAAAATGCTTCATCCAAACTCCCAGCGCAACGCGGATCTCACCCTGTCAACCGTCTCATTCCGGGACAGTCCGCGCTTTGGGCAGCCTCACCAGAAAGTTGCTTCCCGCGCCCAGCTCGCTCTCCGCCCGGATCGTCCCGCCCTGCATCTCCACCATGTGCCGCGCAATCGCCAGCCCCAGCCCCGTCCCGCCCGACTCCCGCGAGCGCGCCTTGTCCACGCGATAGAAGCGCTCGAAGATGCGCGTCAGATGCTCCGAGGCTATCCCCGCCCCAAAGTCCCGCACGCTGAACTCCACCGCGCCCGCACCCTCCAAACCCAATTCATCCTCGCCCGGCCCGTCCGCGTCCAGCGTCCACACCTCCCGCGCGCTCACCACCACCCGGCTTCGCTGGGAGTCCTTAGCCTGCCCGTACCGGATCCCGTTCTCGATCAGGTTGCCCAGCACCTGCACCATCGAGTCCGTGTCCACGAAGACCTCCGCCCCGGTCGTCTCGCCGATCTCCAACTCAGCCTCGGCGTCCTGCACCATGCCGCTCATCGCCGCCACCGCGTCGCGCACCAGCACGTCGGCGCGCACCGGCTTGGGATGCATCACGGCCTCCCGCGACTCCACCCGCGCCATGGTCAGCAGGTCCTCGGTCAGCCGGCTCATGCGCGTTGCATTCTTCAGGATCGTCGCCAGAAACTCCCGCCCCACCGGGCTCAGCGACTCCTCCCCGTTTTTATACTCCATGTCCAGCAGCGTCTCCACATACCCCGCGATCGAGGTCAACGGCGTCCTCAGCTCGTGCGACACATTGGCCACAAAGTCCCGTTGTGTCCGCTCCACCTCTTCGATCCGCGTAATGTCGTGCAACACCGCCACCGCGCCGCCCGCCGGCATCGGAGACACGCTCACCTCGAAGATGCGTCCCGGCGCCAGCGACGTTGTCCTCCGCTCGCACACCACCCGTTCGGCCAGAGCCGTTCGCACGCACGTCAGAACGTCCGGGTCGCGCACCGTTTCCACCAGAGCGTGTCCCACGCGCACGGAGCTTGCCGCATTCGCCCCCGTTACCAGCCGCTGCATCTGCTGGTTGGCCCACTGGATCCGTCCCGCCGCGTCCACCGCCACCACCGCGTCCTGCATCGAATCCAGCAACCCTTCCAGCTCGATCCGGTCCTCTCCCGCAAGACTCAGGTCCCGCCGCAACCGCTGCGACGTGCTCTCCAGCGCCTGAAACGTGCCGCTCCACTCCGCAAAAGAGGCCTTCGCCTCGTCTGCATCGAATTCAGGCAGCGCCTGCACCGCATCGCTCACCCGCTCCATCTCGCGCCGAACTCGCCAGCCATAGACCAGCGCAAAGACCGTCGCCAGAGAGAGGCCGCAGCCCCACCCTGCCCACCAGTTCCCTGGTACGACCAACGCCGTCAGCTCGACCGACGATACAATCGCCAACATCATCAGAAATATCAGGCCCGCCAACGAAGCTCGACCCACGCGCAATGTATTCCTCCGTCCCTGAGCAACAGCTACCCGCGCCGTTGACGATCCACCGCCAGTAATCGCTCAATCAACTCATCCGAAACATAGAAGCTGGTCTCCTGTAGCGCCGCGAGCGCCTCCGGCAGCGAAAACAGCCCGCGTCGCGCCGCCTCCGCCAGAACACCCAGCAGACCGATCACAGGAATCCCACGTTTCTCCGCCTCGCGCCGCGCTACTCCATCGTCCACGATCAGGCGTTTCGCTCCCAGGCGTTGCGCCAACGCAATCGCGTGCCGCTCCCCGCGGTCCAACGCATCGAGAGAAGCGTCCTCACCCGGAATAGAGCTATCGATCTCCAGCCAGACCGGCGGATGCTGGACCCACTCCCAGACCGAGGCGGGCGCACTCGATGAACTCAATTCATCCAACACAGCTTCAGGAATCGTCACGCGCCCATAAATCTGGCCGAGTACGCCTACATGCCCAATCAATATCAGGTAGTTGACCGGCGAGGTGTCCGCAACAACGATCATTCACCCTGCCCGTGATGCCAGTCTGCCCTCGAAGCCCTCGCTCGCCAGCAGGTCCTGCTCCAGATCGCCGGCCGAGTAATCCAGCGGGACTCCGTGCGCCTTCAGAAACGCATGGACCTGCATCCGTGTCTCCAGCCCCAGCAGACGGCGAACCTGGCTCTCCGAAAGCCGTCGGCTGCGATAGCCTTCCAGTGACAGCGCCTCCAGAACAGCACGTGGCAGGTCGGGCGGGCTCAGTTCCCCATCCGCCAAAAAGATGCGCGCCATTTCATCCGGAATTTGCACCTGAATATTCATGCTGCACGCCCCAACTCTCATTATTGCGCGGCACACGCAAGGCCACAAGCCGCAAATCTCATCCAGCCTGCGCCGTCTTCGGAATCTCGAACCGGTAGCCCGCTCCGCGCATTGTTTTAAGATACCGCGGCTCCTCGGCGTCCTCTTCGATCTTCTCCCGAATTCGCCGCACATACACGTCCACCGAGCGCGGAGTCACAAAGCGCGCGTCGCCCCACACCGCGTCCAGCAACTGATCGCGGCTGAAGACCCGCCCGGGATGCCGCGCCAGATAGTCCAGCAGCCGGAACTCGGTCGCAGTCGTCGTCACCAGCTCGCCGCTGACGCGCAACTGCATGGCGTTCGCGTCGATCTCCACCGCGTCGAACTTCACCACCGAAGGCGCGGTCGGCCGCTCGAAGCGCCGCAGCACCGCCTTCACCCGCGCCACCAACTCGCGCGTCCCAAAGGGCTTCGTGATGTAGTCGTCCGCGCCCAGCTCCAGCCCCATCACGCGGTCGCTCTCCGCCGCCCGCGCGGTCAGAAAGATGATCGGCACCGTGCTCAGCGCGGCATTCTTCCGCAGCCTCCGGCACAGGTCCAGCCCGTCCCCGCCGGGAACCATGATGTCCAGCAGAAACAACGCCGGCGGCTGCCGTTCCGCGTCCGCCACAATCTGGCCCATCGCCATATACGTCCGCACCGTGTAGCCCGCCGCCTCCAGGTGAAACTGCACCAGGCGCAGAATGTCCGCATCGTCCTCCAGCACAAACACCGTCTGACTCACTATGCAACCCCTCGCTCGACCCGCTTCAAAGTGCCCCTGTCTGCCGCCGCCCAAACCCTCGGGCGCGGCCCAATTCAGCATAGCCCACGCACATGCTTCCTTTTGCAAACATACGATAAATCCTTCGCATCCCTCCACCCCACACCCATTCCGCCTCACCCCCAACGGTATACTTGCGACAGATCGGGCAAGGCCCAGGAGAGTGTTGCATTTTGAAGAACCGATTGCATCTGGTTCTGTGCGTGGACGACGAAGCCGTCGGTCTCGGCATCCGGAAGATCCTGCTGGAACGCGCCGGATACCGGGTGATCACCGCCGCCGACGGCGCCTCCAGCCTGGAGCTCTTCGCCGCCCAGCCAGTCGATGCCGTCGTCCTCGACTACGCCATGCCGGGAATGCATGGCGGCGAAGTCGCAAAGAAGATGCGCCAGATCAAGCCCAAAGTTCCTATCCTGCTGCTCTCCGCCTACGTCGATCTCCCCGCCGAGGTCACCTCGCTGGCCGACCTATACATGACCAAGGGCGAGGGTGCGCCTGCCCTGCTTGACAAGCTGGGCAACCTGCTCTCGGCCCAGCCGCATCTCACCCGTCATCCGGGACAAACTAAGATCAACGATCGGAATTAGTTGTAATGGAAAAAAGCGCAGTCAAGAGAATCCCGCACGAAAGAGAATAAAGGACGAAAAGTCTTGGAGTTTAAACGGTTCAAACGAACACTGCGGCAGGTTCTTCTTCTCCCAGTTGTTGCCTGCCTCCTGTTGGCCGGCGTCCTCGTCTGGCAGATCCGCGGCGCCAACTCCACGGTCGGCCTCATCGAGGACTCCGACCAGCGAATCGCCCTCGCAACCCTGATCGAAAAGCTGGCCGTCGACGAAGAGACAGGACTGCGCGGCTATCAGATTACCGCCGACCCACGCTTTCTGCAGCCCTACTACGACGCCGAAGCCCCCATGCAGCAGGCCATCGCCCAACTCCAGCCCATGCTCAAGCCAGGGGGGCAAGGGAAAAACCTCCAGCAATTCATCCAGGAGCACCAGGCCTGGCATCGGGACTTCGCCGGTCCGCTCATCGCCACCATCGCCGCCGCCGGCCACACCAACGACGACGATCTCAACCTGACCGGCAGGGCCAGGATGAACTCCATGCACGCCCTGCTCGACGACATCGTGAAATCGTCCGAACAGCACCGCGTGGACCGCATCGCCCTATGGCGCCGGCAGACCCGCCATCTCCTCCTCCTTCTCATTGCGCTCGCGCTCTCCATCGGCCTGCTCATCGGCCTCTACACGCGCAGCCGCATGGAGTCCGCCTACGCCGCATTCCGCCGCGCCATCGACCTCCAGCGACGCCGCGCCGAAGAGCTCTTCCAGTCCGAGCAGCACCTGCGCACCACGCTTGCCTCCATCGGCGACGGAGTCATCGCCTGCGACGCCGAAGGCCGCGTCCAGATGATGAACCCCGTCGCCCAGGAACTCACCGGATGGACCGAGTCCGAGGCACGCAATCTCCCGCTCGACCAGGTCTTCCACATCGTCAACGAGACCACCCGCCTGCCCGTCGAAAATCCCGTCGTCAAGGTCCAGCGCCTGCAGCGCATCGTCACCATCGGCAACCACACCACCCTGCTGCGCAAGGACGGCTCCGAACTCTCCGTCAACGACAGCGGCGCCCCCATCCGCAACGCCACCGGCCAGATCACCGGCATCGTCATGGTCTTCCGCGACATCACCCTCGAGATGAAAACCCGCGCCGCCCTGCTGGCCAACGAGAAGCTGGCCGTCGCCGGACGCCTCGCCGCCACCATCGCACACGAGATCCACAACCCCCTCGACTCCGTCGCCAACATTCTCTACCTCCTTCAACATGAACCCAAAGAAGAAGAATCCAAACAGTTCCTCCAGATGGCCCAGCGCGAACTCGCCCGCGTCACCCAGATCAGCCGCGCCATGCTCAGCCTCTATCGCGAATCCAAGGCGCCCGTCCGCGTCAACCTCAAGGAGATGCTCGACGATCTGCTCCTGCTCATGCAGCGCCGCCTCCAGATCCTCGGCGTTACCGTCTCCGCCGATCTCCCACCCCAAATCGCCGTCGAAGGCTTCCCCGCCGAGCTGCGCCAGGTCTTCACCAACCTCATCACCAACGCCGCCGAAGCCGCCGGCCAGGGCGGCGCCGTCACCGTCCGCATCACGCCCCAAACAGCCGACGCCGCCTCATCCCCGGCGCTCGAAGACGGGGCCATCGTCGAGATCACCGACAACGGCCCGGGAATCCCCCCCCAGATCCGCGAACACATCTTCCAGCCCTTCTTCACCACCAAGGGAGAACGCGGCACCGGCCTCGGCCTCTGGGTCTCGCAGGGAATCATCCACAAGCACGCCGGCTCCATCGACCTCGCCAGCCGCACTGACGGCCCCGCCCACGGCGCCACCGCACGCGTCTTCCTCGCCGCCAAACCCATCCTCAACCTCAACGGCGACTAGACACCATTCATCCCCACTCCGCCAGCAACTCACCAACCACCCCCGCCGCCCGCACACACGCATCCCTGCTCACATCGAAGTGGGTCACAAAGCGCACCGTCCGCGGCCCAGACCCGCGCGCCAGCACACCCTTTGCCTGCAACGCCGCGCAGAACGCCGCCACATCCCCTCCCCTGCGCAGCTTGAAGATCACAATATTCGTCTGCACCGTCGCCAGATCGATCTCCGCCGCATCATGCGCCGCAACTGCCTCCGCCAGCAGGCGCGCGTTGGCATGGTCTTCCCCCAGCCTGGCCGGCATCTCTTCCAGCGCAATCAACCCCGCCGCCGCCAGCACGCCCGCCTGCCTCATCCCGCCGCCCATCGCCTTGCGAAACAGCCGCGCCCGCGCCATCGCCGCCGCCGAGCCCACCAGCATCGACCCCACCGGCGCGCCCAGCCCCTTCGACAGGCAGAACATCACCGTATCGAAGCCCGCCGTCAGCTCGCGCACCCCAACTCCCAGCGCCATCGCCGCGTGGAAGATGCGCGCCCCATCCAGATGCACCGGCAGCCCCATCGCGTGCGCGCCATCGCAGATCGCCCGCGCCACCGCCACCGGCGTCACCGTTCCGCCCGCCATATTGTGCGTGTTCTCCACGCAGATCAGCCCCGTAGAAGCATGGAACGCCACCCCGCGAAATATCGCCCCACGCACCAACTCCCAGTTCATAATCCCGCGCTCCGCCGCCACCGGCCGCAGCGTGCAGCCGGAGAAGGCCGCCGCCGTTCCCATCTCCCAATTCAGCACATGCGACCGCGCCTCGCACACCACCTCCTGCCCGTGCTCGGTGTGCAGCCGGATCGCCACCTGGTTCCCCATCGTCCCGGTGGGCACAAATAGACCCGCCTCGCGCCCAAACACCTCCGCCGCCCGCGCCTCCAGCCGGTTCACCGTCGGGTCTTCGCCGTACACATCGTCGCCCACCTCGGCTGTCGCCATCGCCGCCCGCATCTTCGCCGTCGGCCGCGTCACCGTGTCGCTGCGCAGATCGATCATCGCCATCATCCCTCCTAGCAACCAACCACCAGCAACCTGCTGAATACCTCATTCGACGCCATCCGGCCCCGCGCCGTCAGCCGCACCCAACTCCCCTCGCGCTCCACCAGCCCTGCCTCCTCGACATCGCCCAGCGCAACCACCGCCCCCTGCACCAACCTCTCGCCAAACTCCGCCCGCAGCGCCTCCAGATCGACCCCCACATTCATCCGCAACCCCAGAAACATCGCCTCCTCAAATCCCTTCTCCATGCCAATCCATTCCACCTCCGGACTCTTGAACCTCGAACCTTGTACCTCGTACCTGTCCAACTGATCCGTATTCCCCCACCGCACCGCGCCCTCACCAGCCTTGAGCCCATGGGAACAGGCCCGCAGCATCGAGTGTGCGTCCAGCCCAAAGCCCACATACGGCTCCCGCCGCCAGTACTTCATATTGTGCCGCGATGTATGGCCCTTGCGCGCAAAGTTCGAGATCTCATACTGCATCACACCATTCGCCTCCAGCCACTCGCACGCCGCACCATACCACTCCGCAATCGCATCGTCGCCCGGCACATCGCCCGCCCCGTACTTTGTCCCACCCAACAATATCTCGCGCCCCAGCCGCGAATCCTCATCCACCTCCAGCATGTAGACGCTCACATGCGGGACGCCGCACTCAATCGCCGCATCGAACGACTCGCGCCAGCTCGCCCGAGTCTGCCGTGGCAGCCCCACAATCAGGTCCACGTTGATCTCCTCCACGCCTGCCGCGCACATCCGCGCAATCTCCGCCAGGCAGATCTCGCGCGTGTGCATCCGCCCCACCGCGTGCGCCTCCGCATCCACAAACGACTGCACCCCAAAGCTGACGCGGTTCATCCCCAACCGCAGCAGCTCGGCGAAGCTCTCCTCGCCCAACTGCCCCGGCGCGCACTCAACGGTGATCTCCGCATCCGCCGTCACCTCGAACTCGCCGCGCAGCGCCGCAAAGATCCGCCGCACCTGCTCCGCGGAGAGCAGGCTCGGCGTCCCTCCGCCGAAGTAGACCGTATCCACCCGCCCTGGCAGCTCCGCGCGCAACGCCGCCGCCCACCCCCGCGACGACCGAATCTCCGCGCACACCCGCTCCACATACAACTCCATTGGATCGGAACTGGACGCCCCGGCCCCGCGCGTGCCCACAGCAGACGCTCCCGCCCCCAAGACCCCCGAGGCAAAGTTGCAGTAGCTGCACTTCGCCCGGCAGAACGGCACCGAGATGTAGACCCCCAGCGTTCGCTCCAATGCGCGTCCTCTTCCCACTCGCGTCCAAGTGAACGCACCGTTCCCAACACTCTACAGAATGACAGATGGCAAGGGCGACGGCGTCAGCCTGCGCTGGTGGAGGGTTCGCCGTCAGAGCTGGCAGCGATGCAGACGGCGCAGGAGCAGTCGTCTACGCCGAAAGCGTGTTCCATCGGGAAGCTCACCGAGTCGCCCATCTGGGCGAAGATTGCAGCCGCTTCGCTCTCGCGCATCGTACCGGATTCCTCGGCCCTCGATTCGATCCGCGCCTTGATGAAGCGCAGGCCGACAACCACCAGAACCACAATCTCCGGCTCAATGGGCTGGCGATAGTCCATCAGAGGGTGCGAGATATAGTAGGCGAGTGGGAAGATGGCGATCGAGAGCAGGTAGGGCAGTGCGGCGTCGCGGTCCCTCCGCCACCAGTCGCGCGCGCCGAAGAGCAACAGCAGCGTGAGGCTCGTGCAGAAGAAGACGTTGGGCAGTTGGAATGGCTCTTGCCGGATGTAGTTTGGGTCGAGACTCCAGAAGCCGGTCCAATAGTTGACCGCGCGGCGCAGCGTGAGGCGGACGAAGAAGTCGGGGTGGCGGCTGACGTAGTCCATCGCCAGGGCGCGCTTGTGGGCGATGTAGGCGATCTCGCCCTGCGACTGGTAGAGCCGCATCTCGTCGGGGTTGCTGGCGGGGTGGGTCCATTCCAGGGTGGGGTTGGAGCTGTCGCCGTTGTTGGCCGACCAGAACTCGTACCAGAAGCAGTCGCGCACCGGGCACAGCACGTGCATGGTGCGATAGTTGCGCACGGTCCACGGCGTCAGCACAACAAAGAGCCCAACTGCCGCGAGCGCTCCGCTGCGCAGCACGTCGCTGGAGAACCGGGAACCGGCGCGGCGCAGCTTCCACAGCCTCCACAGCGGAAGCAGCAGCAGCACCGGAAAGAGCGAGGAGACGGCGGGGTTGCAGAGCCCGGCCAGTCCGTACAGCGCCCCAAAGCCCAGCCAGCGCGCCGGCCGCGGATCGAGATGCAGGCTCAGCGCCAGCCAGAAGCACGTGGTCAGCAGCAAGGATGTCAGCGAGAACTCCCACACGCGTCCGGCGGAAAAATAAATTGCGAAGGGATAGATGGCCCAGCCCCATCCCGCAAACATTGCGGCGCGCGCGTTCACCGAGAGCCGCACGGCCAGGTAGATGGGGACGCAGGTGAGCGCGGAGAAGAGGCTGTTGAGCGTCAGGATGGTCAGCGCGGACTTCGCCGAGTAGATGCCAAAGACCCGGAAGATGACCGAGAGAAGATACGGATAGAGCGGCGGCAGCAGCGCCGTGGGCCCGGTGAGCGTGAAGAACGGCGAGGAGAAGCCCTGGTGCTGCGCGATGGAGCGGGCGATCCAGCCCACCTCGTTGCCGAAGCGCTCGTAGTGGCGGGCCGGGTCGGGAAACTCGCGGAAGATCACGGCGACCACCACCATGCGCAGCGCCCAGGCCGCGGCCACCATCAGCAGAAGACGCATTCTGGATTGCCGGGAAAGCGGGCCGTTGGAACCGTCCATCGCTTCATCGGGAGTTGGGTGGAGTGTCGCTGTTGCCATGAATAGGTGGTTTCTTTCGGGAGTGTCGCGTAGCTGATTCAGGAGCGCCGAGGGAAGCACACTGGCAGTGCTCGGCGGCGAAGAGTGGCGCATCTGCTGGACGAGCATGCAGCAATCATGCAGAAGAATACAGTGCTCTCAATTTTACTCCGTCCGGCCAGGCCAGTGGAAGGTGAGATTGGATCTTTGCAACCATAGGTTCATGGATTCTATCGCCGGGTGGCTCGCGTCTGAGCAACCACTCGGATCACTCCCCACCCCCTGATACAAATCGCGCAGCCTTGACACGAGTCGGCGAGGCAGATTGACTTGAGGAAGAACTTGTAACCCAGAAAGTGGCTGGGTACGGAGAACCATGGCGCGAATTGTTCGATGTTCGTTGGTCCAGGCGAAGAATGTAGTCCCCGCGGGGCCGGACGGCGCGGGCGCGCCGCTGTCCGCAATCAAGCAGCCGATGATCGACAAACACATCGCCATGGTCCGTGCGGCGGCGGCCGATGGCGCCCAGATCGTCTGCCTGCAGGAGATCTTCAACGGCCCCTACTTCTGCGCCGAGCAGACCGCGCGCTGGCGCGACTTCGCCGAGCGCATCCCCGACGGCCCCACCGTGCAACTCATGATCTCGCTGGCAAAAGAACTTGGCGTCGCGCTGGTCGTTCCTATCTATGAAGTTGAAGACGGGGAAGCAGAGGGCGCAAAGATCTTCTACAACTCCGCCGCCGTGATCGGCCGCGACGGCGCATTCCTCGGCAAGTATCGCAAGGCCCACATCCCGCACGCCGCTCCGGGATTCTGGGAGAAGTTTTATTTCCGCCCTGGCAACCTCGGCTTTCCCGTCTTCGACCTCGGTTGCTGCAAGATCGGCGTCTATCTCTGCTACGACCGTCACTTCCCCGAGGGCGCGCGCGTCATGGGCTTGAACGGCGCCGAGATCGTCTTCAATCCCTCGGCGGTCATCGCCGGGCCGAACGATTTTCTGTGGAAGATCGAGCCGCCCGCGCTCGCCGTGGCCAATGGATTCTTTGTCGGCGCAATCAATCGTGTGGGGAGCGAAGCGCCCTGGGACCTCGGCGAGTTCTTCGGCCAGAGCTACTTCTGCAATCCGCGCGGCAAGGTCCTCGCCGAAGGCTCGCGCAACCAGGACGAGATCGTCACCGCCGATCTCGACCTCGATTTAATTACCGAAGTCCGCCGCGCATGGCCCTTCTATCGCGACCGCAGGCCGGAGTTGTATGGAGATCTGGTTAAACCGTAAACGCAGCGGCTGGCGGTTCCGGCACCCCTTAGGAAGCCTCCGCTTAAGTCCTCGTTTTGAAAGGGCGGGACTTCAGTCCCGCCGTAAAGTGTGAATAATCAATGGGGCTTTAGCCCCCGAGGGAATGTTGAAGATTTGTTCAGAGATTCCTTCGATGCGGGCTGGTACTGGATACGGACCGGGGTTGCGAAGAATAGGATTGTGCCCGCCGGTTCCATCGCGGATATTCTGCTGTGGAACCCCGTTGGCAAAGTATACGATTACGGCAGCGGCCCGGAATATGCACCCCAATTCCTCCATCTTCGAAGGCTGTGAAGTCGCCGTCAACATGCGCCATGTCTTCTCGCGCGGCCAACTGGCGGTCGGGCAGGCACACCCGATCGCGGCGGCGGTACGCGGCCGGTCGCTGCATCGTGAGGTTGCCGGGCGATGACTCTTTACCCCGAGGGGCCGACCAGCCTGACCGATGCCTATGGCCTGCGCGCCGACCCGACGCTCTACAACGCGGACCTGGCCCCCACCACCCCCGAGCAGCGCACCTGGGGTACCTACAGCTACATCGCGCTCTGGTTCTCCATGTCCATGGGGGTGACGGCCTACATGCTTGCCTCCAGCCTCATCGCCGGCGGCATGGACTGCAAGCAGGCGCTCGCAACAATCCTTCTGGGCAATCTCATCGTCCTGGTCCCAATGCTGCTGAACGCGCACGCAGGCACGAAGTACGGCATTCCCTTCCCCGTCTTTGTGCGCGCGTCGTTTGGCGTGCGCGGAGCAAACGTTCCAGCGATGTTGCGCGCGCTGGTGGCCTGCGGCTGGTTTGGTATCCAGACCTGGATCGGCGGCCAGGCAATCTACGCAATGCTCAATGTGCTGTGGCCCGCCTCGGCGACGATGCCGTTCGTGCTGTGGACCTGCTTCCTCGGCTTCTGGCTGCTGAACATGGCCGTGGTATGGCGCGGCGTGGAGTCCATCCGTTTCTTGCAGAGCTTTTCCGCGCCCTTTCTGCTCGTCATGTCGCTGGTGCTGCTCGGCTTCATGACCCACAAAGCTGGCGGCTTCGGCCCCATGCTCAGTGCGCCCAGCCAGTTCCACACGCATTCCAGCTTCCTGCACTTTTTCTTCCTCTCGCTCACCGGCATCGTCGGCTACTGGGCCACGCTATCGCTCAACATTCCCGACTTCACACGCTACGCAAAGTCGCAGGAGTCGCAGATCGTCGGCCAGGCCTTTGGCCTGCCGGTTGCCATGACCCTCTACACCTTCATCGGGATCGCATGCACCTCGGCCTCCATCGTCGTCTTCCACCGCGCCATCTGGAACCCGATCACGCTGCTCGGCCTCTTCCATCAGCCCCTCGTCGCCTTCCTCACGCTCATCGGCATTCTGCTTGCGACGCTCAACCTTAACATCGGTGCCAACGTGGTCAGCCCGTCCAACGACTTCTCCAACCTCGTTCCCCGTCTCATCAGCTTCCGCACCGGCGGAATGATTACCGGCTTGCTGGGCCTTGCCATCATGCCCTGGAGGCTGATGGCGAGCCACATCGACTACATCCAATGGCTGGTCAGCTACTCGGGTCTGCTCGGCCCGGTGGCTGGAATCATGATCGCCGACTACTTCCTGGTCCGCGGCACGCGTCTGGACACCGAGTCGCTCTACCGCCGCGAGGGGCCGTATGAGTACCGCAAGGGCTTCAATCCGCGCGCGCTCGTCGCGCTGGCCGCCGGCGTCCTCGCTGCGCTCATCGGACTGGCGGTGCCGGACCTGCGCTTTCTCTACGACTATGCCTGGTTCGTGGGCTTCGCCGTGGCCGCGCTCCTGTACATCGCACTGATGGGGACAGCGCCCCGCGTCGGCGGAGCGACGCCGCTGGCCCAGCGCATCAAGGTCAAGGGGCTGGAGAAGGTGCTCGATCCGGCGCTCGGCAATAGCGCCGGGGCCAAAGCACGCATCGTTGCAACACCCGAATAACAACTCAACGGAAGATGGGGCAGCTCCAACTCTGCCGGGAGAACGCGATGAAACGATTTGCTTGCATGGTGCTTCTGTTGCTCTCGCCGGGGCTGCTGCCTGCGGCGCCCGCGGCGGACGCGCCCTCCACCACGGGCCTGTGGAAGATCGACGGCAGCATGATGGGCCAACCGGTAAGAATGATGTGCGCGCTCACCGAGACTAAACACAATTTGAGCGGCGTCTGCTCCGGCGCGGAGGACGGCTACGCCGCGCACAAGGTTGCAGGCAGCGTGAAGGCGCAGAAGATGCAGTTCTACTTCCAGACCGCGATTGGCGGCAATCCCCTCACCCTGATCGTCAGCGGCACGCTCAACGAGGACTTCACCAAAATGGACGGCGATTTGGACGTGGAACCAATGGCCGTCGGCGGATTGTTCTCGGCGATCAAGGAGTTGGAACACGATACTGCGTCGGCTCAGGCTAACGCTGCAGCAGCACAGACGGACGCAGCGGCAGCCCAGGCCTGGGCAGCAGAGGTGCAGGCTCACTTGGCCACCGGCAACGAAGCGGCCGGGGCCGGGGCGGCAGTGGCTGGAGCGACAGAATCGAATCCATCCTCTGCGCAACCGATCGCCACGGGAACCTGGAAGATCGATGGCAATGTGATGGGAAATCCGGTAACGATGACCTGCGTGCTTACCGAAGCGGAACACAAGCTGGCCGGGACCTGCACCGGCGCGGGCGAAGACAGAACGCCGCGCACGCTGACCGGCACAGCAACGCCGAAGGGAGTCAACTGGCGCTTCGATGACCAGTTTCAGGGCCAGCCCATCTCGTTCTCCATCAACGCAACCATGTCCGCCGACGGCGCAAAGATGAACGGCACACTGTCCATCGCGCCCATGAATGTGGGCGGCGACTTTGTCGCGACGAAGCAGTAGCGGAGAGCGACGGATGTGCACCAGATTGAAGCAACACCTCTGCCATTGCCGATGAATCGGACGGACACGGCTTCAGGGCCTGTCCTGAGCGTAGTCGAATGGATGAGCTGATCGGAAGGGCACGGCTTCAACCGTGCCGAAAGCCGCGCTTATTATGAATGCTCGCGTTCTCTTGATCGGCTCGCGATCGAGAGAACGCGAAAAGGCAACCCCAACCAATACTTCTAGCGCAGAAATGCGCCCAGCTCCGTGGCTGCGTTGCGCAGGTGGGGCAGAAAGCGGCTCTGCATCTCGTACAGCGAGATGCGCGGCGCGCTTCCGCTCAGGTTAATGGTGGCCACCACGCGCCCCGTGGGCGAATGCACGGGCACCGCAATCGAGCGCAGGCCGACCTCGTACTCCTGGTCCACCAGCGCGTAGCCGTGGCGGCGCACGTTGCGCAGCGCCAGGCGCAGCTTCTCCACGCTGCTCACCGTGCGCGCGGTGTGCGGGGTCAGAACCACGCGCGCCAGATACTGCTCCAACTGTTCGGCGGGCATATAGGCCAGCAGCACGCGCCCGATGCTGGTGCAGTAGGCAGGCAGGCGGCTGCCGATGTGCAGGTCGTCGCTCATCACGCGCGACACCGTCGAGCGCGCAATGTAGACGATCTCGTCGCCGTCCAGCGTGGCCACGGAAAAGCTCTCGTGCAGCGCGGCGGACATGCGTTCCAGGATGGGCTGCGCCGCCGTGGACAGCGAGTTGGAGGCCGAGTAGCTGTTCGACAGCGCCAGCATGTGCGGGCGCAGAGCGTAGCGCGGTCCCTCCTCCGCACCGGCAAATCCCAGCTTCGCCAATGTATACAGGCAGCGCCGAACGGCGGCGCGAGAGATGCCGGTCTTCGCCGCGAGCTGCGAGATGCTCATCTGCGGGGTCTGCGGGCTGAATGCCTGGATCACCAGCAGCCCGCGCGCCAGCGAGGTCATGAAGTTGGGATCGCCGGCAAAAACGTCCAGGGTCGAGGCATGTGTGGATTTGGAGTTCGCGGATGCGACGGCTGCGCCTGCTGGCGCTCTGCGCGCGGACCCAGGACTCGCGGGCCGCGCCTTGCTGGCAGCCGCGACACTGGCCGCGAGAGATGTGGCAGCGGGACGACGGGACGCAGGACTCATCGGTCTTCCTTCTTGTTCTCCGTCAATGTTCACCAGACGGATTGCCGGGGCTGCAGCGACTCAACTTGGAACCGGAAGCGAATGGCCAAGAAAGAGCGGGGTGCGATAGCCGGACTATCTATACGATAAACGCACAAAGTCTCAACTGCAAGATTGCGCCAGAATCGTTGGATGGGCCCCGTTTTGCCGGGTGCCCCATCCATCGCGCCCTTTGCGATGGGTGGGGTTTTTCGTCATGGTCTTTCCGGAGGAGCGTGGGGCTTCAGCTCCACGAAGAAGGCCAGTATATCCAGAGGGCTTTAGCCCTGGGCCTTATGCGAGAAGCGGCAATCAACCTTTTTCCGCAGCCTGTTGCCCCGTACCGCACATGCTGCATTTGGACTTCGACACAGGTTCCAACAGATTCGCTGTGAGAAAATTGACCCCTATGAGCCCTCAAGATTCGCCTCGCCTGCCGCTCGACCAGCGCCCCGCATGGAAGGCGCTGCAGCGCCACTTTTCCTCGATCGGCACAAAGCATCTGCGCGATCTCTTCGCCGAAGACCCCGCTCGTGGCCAGCGCTTCACCGCCGAAGCAAACGGCCTCTTCCTCGACTACTCCAAGAACCGCATCACCGCCGAGACCCTCCGCCTGCTCGTCGCCCTCGCCGAAGAGTCCGGCCTGCGCCACCACATCGAAGCCATGTTTCGCGGCGACAAGATCAACATCACGGAGAATCGCGCCGTCCTGCACATCGCCCTGCGCGCGCCCAAATCCGAGCGCATTCTCCTCGATGGAGAAGACGTCGTCCCCGGCGTCCACGCCGTGCTCGACAAGATGGCCTCCTTCGCCGACCGAATCCGCTCCGGCGAGTGGAAGGGACACACCGGCAAGCCCATCCGCAACGTCGTCAACATCGGCATCGGCGGCTCCGACCTCGGCCCCGTCATGGCCTACGAGGCGCTCCGGCACTACAGTCAGCGCAACCTCACCTTCCGCTTTGTGTCGAATGTAGACGGCACGGACTTCGCCGAGGCCGTACGCGACCTCAGCGCCGAAGAAACGCTCTTCCTCGTCGCCTCCAAGACCTTCACCACGCAGGAGACGATGACCAACGCCCACTCCGCGCGCCAGTGGTCGCTGGCCGGTCTGGGTGGCGACGAGTCCGCCGTCGCCAGGCACTTCGTCGCCATCTCCACCAACGCCGAAAAAGTCGCCAGCTTCGGAATCAACACCGCCAATATGTTCGGCTTCTGGGATTGGGTCGGCGGCCGTTACTCCATGGACTCCGCCATCGGCCTCTCCACCATGATCGCCATCGGCCCCGAGAACTTCCGCTCCATGCTCGACGGTTTCCACCAGATGGACGTCCACTTCCGGACGGCGCCGTTTGAAAAAAATCTTCCCGTGCTGCTCGGCCTACTTACGCTGTGGTACACCGACTTCTTCGACGCGCAGACCATCGCCGTCCTGCCCTACGAGCAGTACCTCAAGCGCTTTCCCGCGTATCTCCAGCAGCTCACCATGGAGTCGAACGGCAAGCATGTAACGCTCGACGGCACACAGGTCACCACGCAAACCGGCCCCGTCTTCTGGGGCGAGCCGGGGACCAACGGGCAACATTCGTTTTACCAGCTCATCCACCAGGGCACGCGCCAGATTCCCTGCGATTTCATTGGCTTCGCAAAGTCGCTCAACCCGCTCGGCCGCCACCACGACATGCTGATGGCCAACGTCTTCGCCCAGGCCGAGGCGCTCGCCTTCGGCAAGTCCGCCGAGCAGGTCCGCGCCGAGGGCACGCCCGAATGGCTCGTCCCGCACCGCGTCTTCGAGGGCAACCGCCCGTCGAACATCCTCCTCGCCGACGCGCTCACGCCTGCAATCCTCGGCCAGCTCGTCGCGCTGTATGAGCACTCCGTCTTCACCCAGGGCGCGATCTGGAAGATCGACTGCTTCGACCAGTGGGGCGTGGAACTGGGCAAGGTCCTCGCCACAAAGATCCTCGCCGAACTGGAATCCCCCAGCGAACCCGCCCTGCAGCACGACAGCTCAACCACCAGCCTCATCCGCCGCTACCGCGCCAGCAAGGGGTAAGTGGAACCTCTACCGGGGGCCCCCCCTCCCCCCCCATACCGCTAAAGTCTCTCAAACCAAGAGGATGCAGAAATTTACCTGCAAAGTATTCATCCAACAAGAGTTACAGGTCAAGTAATAGAAAACAAACGGATTATTGAGCGTCGATTGGCGGAGATTCCTGGGCCGCGCGCTGGCCTGGCTCTGCATTCTGCGTAGATTTCCCCCTACTTTAAGTATATCAAGTTGGAGGCACTGGAATGCCAAGTCTATCTCGTTCCGATTCATGGAGATGAGTCAGTTTGGGACTTGACAGACGATTTTGCTGAGCAAATCCGGGAAAGTATTTTTCGGAAGGGTGGAGTGGGATGCCGCTGCTGAAACCCATGTCCCAGAAGCGAGACCCTTCGGCAAGCTCAGGGCAGGCTATCGGGCACCCGGCATCCGCCCAATTTCCCTTTACCTGAGGCACAACGATGGCTTAGTCTGCGTCTATGGACTATTCGCAGATCATCACGATGGAGCCGGGCAAGCGGAGCGGCAAACCGTGCATTCGCGGACTGCGTATGACCGTGGGGGATGTGCTCGGATACCTGGCGTCGGGGATGACGCACGCGGAGATACTGCGCGATTTTCCCTACCTGACGGAAGAGGACATTCGCGCGTGCCTGGCATTCGCTGCCGACCGTGAGCGCAAGTCGGAGACTGTGGCGGCGTGAAGCTCCTGTTCGATGCGAGAGATTGAAGCGCAGTTGCGGTCCGCGCACGAGACCGTGCGGGTCTAATTCACGGCGGAGGCGGTCCTTCGGGGGCGCGGCGCGGGCCGGACGGAGCGAGCGGCGATCTTTTTGAGGCCGCGCAGGGCTTCGTTGACGGACTCGGAGTCGGGGAAGGTGTCGAGCAGGTCGGGTGCGATGAGGACGATGTTGGTTCCGGCCTGCATACGGTCGTAGTATTTGCCGCGCACCGCCTTGCTGAGGTCGAGATGCCGCGGCTCAAGCGGATCAGCCTGGGATGCGAGATTACGAGCGATTCTTGAGTTCTTCATAGGCTTTTTTCTCTGTTACGGTTGCATTCCGCGCCCCGATCAGGCGGATGTGGTTTTCGGCCTCCCGGTGTGAAACGAACAGGAGCCGATTTCTAGATGATAAGCCAATTGTGATGGAGCGGTCTTCGTCTTCTGAGTGGAGTTCGTCGGGGAAGGTCTGCGCGAGGGGATCGTCGAAGATGGTCATGGCTTCACGGAAGGCGATTCCATGCTTGCGGAGGTTGGCGGCGGCCTTGGCTGGATCGAACTCGAAGTGGAGACGAGCGAATGGCATAGGGAGGTTGTCTGAAACATTCTAGAGCGGAACCAGAATAACAGTGCCCAAGCGAAGGATGGGGCACCCGACTGCGGCGTTGGGACAGAACCCACATCTCAAAATCGAGATGTGGGGCACCCGATTCGTGGAGCATTCAGACCTGGGCCACCCGCCTATTGTTCATTAAGAGAATCCGCCTCGGTGAATCCCCTCACAGTTGTTCCATCCGACGCTCGCATCGTCACGCTTGCCACCGCATCGTTCGGGTCCGGGTCGTCTGCCTCCTGAAATTTGTTTTCCAATGTCATCGGTGTGCCGCTTGGAACCGTGCTGCATCCGTTTTCTTCGGCATCTATTGCCTCTTCGTTTTTTAAGGCAGCAACCTCCTCGTCCGCATCCCCTGAGTCTGAATCCCTGTATTTCCACCACATTGCGAAATTGGTCCTGTATCCATCGTAATTGGAGAGAGTGGGACAGAGGACGGCCCCGTCTTTTCCGACTTCAACTTCGATTGGTTTCGGCTGTGCTGGCTCCGCAGTCGTTGCGTCCGGCGTGGTTGGCACAGAGGTTGGGGCATTAGCCGCGTAAATGATCAACCAAATTGCGGCTGGAATGCCAATGATTAGTAAAAGGTAAAGCGCGTTTTTTGACCGCTGCGGCCTAGGCGCCGGGGGAACGAAGGGCGTCACCGGCGGCGTTACGCTTCCGGCCATCACTTGCTGTGCTGTCGGTGAATTTGATGGGATTAATGTTTTTTGCCCGCAATAACCGCATCTCAACCTGAAACCGACTCCCATACTAAGCGGCGGGTAACGCCGGGACAACATTCCGCAAGAGAGGCAAGAGAATTCCTTCCTGCCCCTTAGAATCACAAACAAACACAAGAAAGGCAGGGTGATGATTCCTATCACGAGCCCTATGCCAATGAGAGAAAAGAAAAGGCCCAGCATGGTTCACACCCTATCTTGCGCGCCGGTACGAGCTCTGGCAGATCGGCATTTCAGTGCTCCAGGAGTTTGCAAAGATCAGTCTACAGCCAATGGCTCGATCCTGCCTGTGAGGCGCGCCTTGACGGCAGGATCAGAGTAAAAGTCGGCGAGGGTGGCCCAGTCTCTGTCATCTACCAAGGAGCCAGCATACCATTGAGGTTGGGATGGCAGCCCGGTCATTAGTGCGAATTGTGAGTGACAGCATGGAACTGGAGCGGGATCTTAGGAGACTCGTGAGGTGAAGAAAGAACAAGATGAAAACTGACGATCCTAAGATTACTAAGATGCAAGCGAAAGTGACTGCAGCGCAGCAAGAGTTTGATCTGGCTGTTGCTTTTCACGAGGTCTGGAAGCCGACCGCCTATGACCAAGACCTCCACGGTCGCTTGGGAGTGTCGTATGCAACCCAGGCCTTTCGCGTTATACGTACCGCCCTCCGGCGAGAGCTGATACTTGCTTTGATCCGCCTTTGGGACAATGACGGTCGAGCTATTGGGATGGAATGCATCGGAAAAGCCCTTGGAAAGAAAGAAGTCATCAACGCCTTGGCTTTGGCGCGAGTCGATCAAAGCTCAGAAGTCTTCGAAGCAATTCGAGCTGATCTTAGTGAGAAGGCGGACAAGGCGATTTCACTGGTCGATAAGTACGTCAAGGACGATGGGGCAGGTAATGCTGTTTATAAAAAGCTACGGTCTTTGCGAAATGAACGCTTGGCCCACCGGCAGGTAAAAACCAAAGTCAGAGCGACGGGAGCGACCGCGACTGATGAGGACATCGAGGAGTTCTACCAAGACAACTCGAAGCTCATTCACATCCTTCTCGACATTTTTAACGCGATGGCTTACGACCCGGAGGATACTGCCAGGGTGTTCGGCTTCTATGCGAGTCACTTTTGGGGGAGGCTCCAGATGACGGAAGTGAACCATGAGAGCAAAACTAGAGCAAAACTCTAAGTGTATAGGCCAACCAAGGATCGAACTTCCGTGAGGGAATTTCATATATATGGCCGCCGGCTACCCCATTCATTGCGGTTTATCGCGATCAGTGGGGACTATGTAAAGGCAAATACGGAGATTCTGGCTACGCCAGAATGACGAGCAAGGACAGGAGTGGGCTATGAACTGTGCGCGACGAGGGTGGTGAGGGCTTCCATCACATCGCTGGGCTCGGGGCGGACGCGGAAGTCGGCGTGGCCCTCGCTGAAGGCAATCGTCCCATCCTGCCGGACGACGAAGACGGCGGGCAGCGGAAGCCGCCAGCTCTCTTCGCTCGCATTCGCATACGTTCCGCCGGAGTTGACGAACGGAATGTTGACCAGAATCCCCTCGTAGTAGCGGCGATGCTCGGCGGGCACGGTGTAGGCAATGCCAAAGCGCTCGGCCAGCGCGGCGCCCGTGTCCGAAAGAATCGGGAACGGCAGCCCGTGCTGTTGCAGTGTGAAGTCGTTCTGGCGCAGCGTCTGCGGCGAGATGGCGACCAGGAATGCGCCCAGCGCGCGCAGCTCGTCGTGCAGGTCGCGCCAGCGTTCCAGCTCGGTGACACAGTAGGGACACCACCGCCCGCGAAAGAACTTGACCACCAGCGGGCCGAGCGCCAGCAGATCGGCGGAGCAGACGGGCTTGCCGGTGAGCGCGTCGGGCAGGGTGAAGGGCGGCATGGGCGCGCCCGCGCCGAGGATGCGGTCTTCAATCCCCGTGGCAAAAAGTTCTTCGCTTGCATGCTCGGAGATGGCCAGCCGCTCGGCCTGCACCAGCGCGCGCGTGTTCCCGGTGATGCGGTCGAGCGCGTCCTGCAGCGGCGGCAGCGGCGGCTTGGGTGCGGTCTTCACATCTCTATTATTGCGCTTTTTTTTATTGGTTGAGTTCGCGACATCCGCCAACCCGCGGCCTTAGAACCTGTCCAGAAACTCTTGAAGGAGGACTGATCCCCGACCTCAGCGGCTAAAGCCGCAGTTCAAATGCAGCATCTACGGCACGGCTGAAGCCGTGCCCTTAAGCAAAACATGAGCGATCCTGCCGGTTGAATCAGTTATTGGACAGATTCTTAGGCGAGCACTTCGGCCGCGTCCTTGTCCGACGCAACCGCATCGGGCAGGCCGTGCGCCGGGACCAGCAGGTCCTCCTTGCGCATCACCAGGCCGGTTGCGTTCAGGCTGGCCAGCTCGAAGCCGTGGCCGTGCGTGATGGCGTCGGTCGGGCAGGCCTCCACGCAGTAGCCGCAGAAGATGCACCGGTTGTAGTCGATGTTGTAGACCTTGGCGTATCGCTCGGACGACGAGATGCGCTGTGTCTCGGTGTTCTCCGCCGCCTCGATGTAGATGCAGTTGGCCGGGCAGGCGGCCGCGCACAGGAAGCACGCCACGCACTTCTCCAGGCCGTTCTCGTCGCGCTGCAACTGGTGTTTGCCGCGGAAGCGTTCCTGGAACTGCGCGCCGCGCATCGGCCCCTTGCCGTCGGGATAGTTCTCCACCTCGGTGGGCTGGAAGATCTGCCCCAGGGTGATGCTCATCCCCTTGGCAATCGCAGCGGCGTTCTTCACGATGGACATGGCCTAAGTATACGACGGCGGCGGCGCGCTCCGGTAGG
>Ga0326727_10010382_pt1 | contig 22212 bp, 18 predicted proteins | sample MB2enrmetagenome_FD_207643 | JGI IMG/M metagenome (GOLD analysis project Ga0326727, IMG submission 207643) | Lab enriched peat soil microbial communities from McLean, Ithaca, NY, United States - MB29MY | ecosystem: Environmental > Terrestrial > Soil > Wetlands > Peat | place: USA: New York...
CGGCGATCCTTGCACGTGCGCGCCGGTCCACACCGGGCGCTCCGTCCCGTGCAAAACTTTTGCGGTAACCGAGCCCATTAGAAACTCATAGAACGTAAGGCTATATGACGGCATCATGATCAGGTCGACTTCTTGCTCTTCAGTCGTCCGCACAATCAACTCTGACACCTCACCTTCAGCTAACTCACGGCGAATGCTCAGACCCTCGAGCGCCGGCCCAATCGATAGATCGCCCCGGTTGTTGGCCTCTCTTATGATTTCCGCGAGCAGATCCCACTGCGCCAAGGCCCCATTCTCTTTTGGCACTCCGTAGGAACGGCTCTGCGCGGTGACGACGTGAAGCAAAACGATATCCGCTTGGAAGTGGCGCGCCAGTACCGCAGCTTGATGAAGCACATCGAGGGAAGCGATTGGGATATCAACCGGCAAGAGAATTCTCTTAATATTCAGCATCGCGCAAAATCCTTCTGGGTCAGAGCTCCGATCACCGAACCACGTTGGGATAAAGTCTGGCCGTAATCAATACGAGAAACACCAGGCCAAGCAACAGCACGGCAAAGTCTCTGCCCAGCCCGAATACGGACTGTCCTCCCTGCACCATCAGGACGCGCAGCGCATCAACCATATAGCTCAGCGGATTGGCTTTTGAGAGGGCGCGCAGCCAGGGCGGCATGATACTCAGCGGATAAATGGCGTTACTGGTGAAAAAGAGCGGCATGGTGAGCACCTGGCCAACGCCCATGAAACGTTCCCGCGTCCTGACCAGGCAGGCCACCGAAAGTGAGAAAGTGGAGAAGAGTGCGGAACCCAGAATGATAAACCCCGCGACTCCCGCGATCGATCCCAACCGGAAGCGCAGAGGGATGTGGAGGGCGAGGGCCAGCAGATAAATGATGAATCCCTGCGACAGCCCGCGCACGCCGGCGGAGAGAGCCTTACCGAGGACCAAGGCGGTGCGAGGCGCCGGGGTCGCCAGCAACTTCTGGAGAATGCCCAGATCGCGCTCCCAGATCACGCTGATGCCATAGAAGATGGCAATGAAGAGGACGCTCTGGGCGAGTATTCCAGGCGTCATAAACGTGAGGTAGCTCACGTTACCGGTAGGAATGGCCTTGAGTCTGCCCATCACCTGCCCAAAGATCAGCAGCCATAAGGCGGGCTGGATGGCCCGCGTCAGAAGTTCCAGGGGATCGCGCCGCAGCTTGCGGAGTTCGACATCCGCCAAGGCCAGCGTGTCACGCACGAAATCCAGGATGGCGAGACTTTCAGCCGAGGCGGCTGGCCGTGCGCCGCGTTTGGGCAATGTCGCGGTAATTCCCTCCCTGCTCAATGGAACCTCCAGCGTAATGAATGAAAACGTCGTCCAGGTTGGCTTGCGGGCCAACTGCGGCCTTCAGGGTTACCGGTGAACCGATGGCCACGACGCGACTAAGGTTCATGATGGCAATGGTCTCGCAGAGCGAGTCCGCCTCTTCCATGTCGTGGGTCGTCATTAGAATGGTCGTCCCAAACTGGTCGCGCAACCCGCGCAGATGTCCCCACACCGCGTGGCGCGCCATGGGATCCAGGCCAACCGTGGGCTCATCCAGAAATAGCACGGCGGGCCGGTGCATCATCGATTCGGCGATCTCCAGCCGCCGGATCATACCCCCCGAGTAGTTGCGCACGATTTGGTTGGCAGATTCACTCAAACCCATGAAATCCAGCGCATCGAGAATGCGTTGCCGCCGCACGGGCCGTGGAATGCCGTACAGCCTTGCAAACAACAGCAGGTTTTCGTACCCGGTCAGCGCCCCATCTGCGGAAAGCATTTGGGAAACATAGCCCATATTGCGGCGGACTTCGACCGGATCGCGGGCCACATCGAAACCGGCTACTCGGGCCGTTCCGGCGCTGGGGGCGAGCATGGTGGTGAGCATTTTGATCGTCGTGGTTTTTCCGGCGCCATTGGGTCCCAGCAGGCCGAAGATTGAACCAGCCGCCACCCGCAGCGACAGTCCGCTTACGGCCGTCAGCGAGCCAAAACGGCGGGTCAATCCAACAGTTTCAACTGCCGGCGCAATTTCTAAATTCTGATCCACGCGTCCTCAGAGTAACACTTGGTGAATGGCGAACGACAATCTCGAAACAACCGCAGTTGTTGGATTTGTCTGCCGCCAAGGCCTGCGGGGTCTTGCGGCAAGAGCAAGAAGACTTGGTTCACTGCCGACCTTCACCGAAACGATCCGACCACTTTTCACTGATGCGGCGGACAACGGCGTTGGCTTCGCGTATAGCGCGGCCTTCGTCGCCGGTCCGCTCGAGTGTCTCGTTTGCCACCTTGCGCCAGATATCGCCCAGTCCTCCTTCCGCCAGCTTGTTGTGGCGGAGGGAATCGGCATCAGTCAGCCAGGGCATTGTAACTACCTCCTTCCAGAATCAGAAGTCACGAGTCGAAAAGTACGCATTTTCTCGCTTCTAATTGCCTGACCTTTCGACTTCTACTAACCTGCACACACCAGAGCTACGCCCACGGAGACCAGCACGATCCCTGGCCACCGGGCCGGAGACAACCGTTCCCCCAGCAAAAATTTCGCGCCCAACCCGCCGACCACGTAGGTGGACGCGGTGGCGGGAATGACGAAGCTGACATCCGCCCAGGACAGTAGGGCGAGAAGAGAGAAGAAGCCCACCGCTAAGAGCCCGATGGCCAGCCCCATCCAACCTGACCGGAAGGCTCGCTTGAAGACAGTTAACAACGCCGCCAGCTTAAAGTCCTTTATCTCCCCGATGTCCTTCATGGCGCGCGTCACAGCGATTTCCCCGCCGTTGTTGGCGAGAACTGTTATGGCTAGGAATAATGCAGTCCGTAAGGTCATTCTTTCCTCGTGGTACTCGGCGCAGTGTGGCGAACCAGGCCCACACCCACGCCGATAATCAGTATTCCGGCCCAATGCGAGGGCGGAACCTTTTCGCCCAATAGGAAATGGCCCACCAGCGGGACCACGATGTAGGCGCTGGCGGAAGCCGGCGAGATGAAACTGTAGTCAGCCCAGGACAGCGCCACCATGAAGCAGCCCAGGAAAAGCAAAAGGGCTGCGATCCCCATCCAGATCCAGCCATTGCTGAAAATCCCCAACAAGAGGCTAATTAGATCCATAGCCGACCTGACCCGGACGGCGCCGATCTGCTTCATCCCTTCACTCAGGAAGATGTTTCCGCTCGAGCTAAACAGTACGATCAGCACCCAAAAGACATAAGTCTTCAGCCGCAGGTTAACAACCATGAGTAGGCTCCTGAGCAGCCGCAGTGAAAAAACCGGTCCATCGTCGAGTCACTCTCCCCGCGTTTATAGCTGCTTCACATCCAACCGGCACTCCACCTCGTGGCAATGCCAGCACCACGGTGTTGGACCGGTTCGCAAAGGCACCCAGCTTGGCGGCCAATAACCCTCCGGCGTCGAAGCGATCCTGAAATAGCATGGGAAGACCCCCGGTTCCAAACGATGCGTTCGCGGCACTAAGGCAGTCAGCGGATGAGCAGAACGGGATTGCTGATGTGGCCAAGCAGCTTGGCGACGGCTGCCTCGGGCAACCGCGGACTGGAGAGGCTTAACACGAGGAGCGCGGCGTCGTCCGATTGGATGACTCGAAGCAGACTGTGCCCCTCAACTAACCCAAGAACTCGCCAACGAATCTCGATGGACCGTCCTTCGATCGAGCGCGCTACCGCCAGTTGCAATTCCTGTACCGAGTAGGAGTCCTCCGCGAGTAAGAGTACGGTAAGGCTAAAGCCGCTGGCCTTCGCCAGGCTCACGGCTGCGTCCAGGGCGCGACCGGCGCCTTCCGTACCATCGTAGACCGCCAGCACGCCGCGCAGGCGATAGCCTCCCACTCGGCGGTGTTCCACCAGCAGCAATGCGGCGCGAGTACCGGCCAGCGCCCGAAGCGCAGTGGAGCCGAGCCGTGCTTGCCTACTCCTGGTCCGGCCCAGCTTGCCCAGGGTGACGAGGTCGGCCGCTGCCGCCGCTGCCAGCACCTCGTGGGCAACGCGCCCCCGGGCAACGCGGAAACTCCATTGCACACGGGCACGCCGCGCCGCCGTCTCCAGCGCCTGCCGGGCCTCGGCCGCCTGGGCTTTGAGCGCCCTCTCCATCTGCTCGAGGTCGAGCGAAGCCAGACTCGCCGTATGCCGGACCTCATGCGTGCAGGGCAAGGAAGCTAGTCTTATCAGGTTGATGTCTTCGACGAACAGGCCTTCCATCTCCGCCTGCATGGCCGACGCCAGATCTGCCGCAGCTTCCAGCGCCGCCAAGCTGTGAGTGGAAGCATCCAGGGCGACGAGGATGCGGCGGAGTGTAAACCTGCTTTCGCGTTCGTTCATGTCTCGCCCCGGGATTGGGAAGGCTGGCCGAAAGCGGCGCGCTTTTCAGCGAGCGCGATCAGCCGCGCCTCGACCCGATGGTTGACGCTACCTTCGGGAAGGTTGCCCCCGCCGTCCCGTTCCCCTGCTTCCAGGCCGGTCAGAAGTGCGAGCCCCTGGTCGATCGTTTCCACCGGATATATGTGGAACTTGCCCGCCTCGACTGCCTCTACCACGTCCCGCCGCAGCATCAGGTGCTTCACGTTGGAGGCTGGAATAAGCACGCCCTGGTCGCCCGTGAGGCCCCGCGCGTGGCAGAGGTCAAAAAAACCCTCAATCTTCTCATTCACCCCGCCGATTGCCTGCACCTCCCCGCGCTGGTTCACCGACCCCGTCACTGCCAGAGATTGCTTGATAGGTGTTTCAGCCAGAGCGGAGAGAAGCGCGTAAAGCTCTGCTGACGATGCACTGTCACCCTCCACCCCACTGTAAGATTGCTCGAAGACCAGGCTGGGCGAGAGCGAGAGGGGGCGGTCAGACGCGTAGCGGGCGCCCAGGAAGCCCGACAGGATCAAGACCCCCTTGGAGTGGATAGGTCCACTCAACTCTACCTCCCGCTCGATGTCCACCACCTCGCCTCGCCCCAAGCGGACGCGGGCGGTGATGCGGCTGGGATGGCCGAAGGCATATCGGCCCGGTTGAACTACGGAAAGCCCGTTCACCTGCCCGACCTTGGCGCCCTCGGTATCGATCAAGAGCGTGCCGCGAAGGACCTCTTCCCGATATCGCTCGCGCACGCGGGAGGCGCGATAGACCTGCGAGTCGATAGCGCGCTGGACGTCCTTGGCGGCGACAACCGCTCCGCCCTCTTTTCGAGACCAGTAGTCGGCTTCGCGCAGCAGGTCGGAGAGCGACCGGTTGTGGAGGGAGAGCTTTTCGCTGTCGCCCACGATGCGGGAGCTGTGCTCGATGACCCGCGCCACCGCGCCACGGTCGAAAGGAAGCAACTTCTCCTGCCGAGCTAACTGCCCGATGAGCTTGGCGTAGAGGAGTTGGTTGTCTGGATTGCGGTCCATCTCCTCTTCAAAATCCGCCGCCACCTTGAACAAATCATCAAACTCGTCGTCGCGCTGGCAGAGCAGGTAGTAAATCAATCGGTCGCCCACCAGCACGACCTTCACAGTGAGTGGGATAGGCTCCGGTTCGAGCGATGCCTTGCTGATCAAGCTAAGGGCCTGCCCCAACGATTCGATGCGAATTTGCCCTGAGCGCAGCGCCCGCTTGAGGCCCTCCCAGGCGTACGGTTGCGACAGCACCCGGACGGCATCGAGCAGCAAATAACCGCCGTTCGCCTGGTGAAGCGCTCCGGCGCGGAGGAGTCCGAAGTCGGTGAAGATTGCGCCCAATTGGGCCATATACTCAGCCTGACCGACCAGGTTCTGATAAGTGGGATTGTCCTCGTAAACCACCGGAGCGCCCTCGCTCTTGCTGTGGTCCACCATCACGTTCACCAGGTAGCGGCGGAAGACGGGCTGGCTCTTCGTTCGCTGAGGCTGGGGAATACCTGTCATCGCTGCGAGCGGCGACTCAGGGGGGCTCAGAAATGCCTCCACGTTCTCGATCACATCCTGCTGTACGGCGTTGAGAAACTCGACCACCGCAGGGATTGCGGTGTACTTCTTGCGCAGTTCGTCGATCAGGTGCCCCACCGCAAACGTCGCCACCTCCCTATTCAGTGCCTTTAGCTTCTCGCGACCCTCCCGGTCCCACTGCGGTGCCTGGCGCAGGCTCGCCTGGAGTTGCTGCTGCAGCGCCCTAATATCCGCTTCGATCCGCTCGCGTTCCGGCTGCGGGAGCTTCTGGAACTCTTCCGGATCCATGACTTCGTTCTTTTGCATGGGAGCAAAAGCCAGCCCGCCAGGGGTCCGCACCAGCGCAATACCTTTTTCCTGGCCCTGCTTCTGCAAGTCATCGAAGACTTTCGTGTGGTGTTCCTTCACTTCTTCCTCGATCACCTGCTTACGGGTTCGGTAATCGTCAGTCTCGAAGGCGGCGGGAATGCTGGAACGCAGATCCTCCACCAGTCTCTCGATGCTTTCGCGCAACCCGACAGCTTGGCCGGGCGGCAGCTCGAGAGCGCGCGGCTTCTGGGGATCATCAAACCTATTGACGTAGCACCAGTCACACGGGATGGGTTCAGCCGCCGCCTTCTGCTTGAGAATATCGCTCAGTATCTTGAACTTGCCTGTACCCGAAGGCCCCGCCGCGAACAGGTTGTAGCCTTCGCGACGAATTCCCGTTCCGAACTCGACTGCTTCGACAGCTCTCGCCTGCCCGATGCTCACTTGCAGATCGTCGAGTTCTGCGCTGGTCTTGAACTGGAACTGCTCCGGATCACAATGTCGGTAGAGCACTTGCGCTTTCAGAGATTCAATGCGTTCCATCCCCGCACCACCTGGAAATGTCGATTCTTGGGATTGCTCACAATCCTGCGGACCGACTGGCCTCCGGTCCACGAAGTCCCTTGCTTATACGGACTTTTTTCCTTTGACTGCCATCGCGAAACCATGCTAAGAAAGATTAACCATTGGCGATAGCGATGCGTCGCAGTTTTCTTCAATGCCTGATTATTGCAATCGTTTGGCCAAAGTGTGTGCCGACTTACGCGCAGACCGTCACGCCCTCTCAGCTTCGAACCTTGACGATGAGGATTCCACTACGGCCGAATCACGCCCTGACAGGATCAGAGTTTGCCGAATATGTTTCGAAAATGGATCCGCAGCAGCGCGAGCAAGCTATTTTAACTGAAATCCTCCGCGGAAATCTGCCCAGCTTCCTCAGGGAACTGGTCCCCGTAGACCTCAACCAGATGGATCACGGCAGGACACTGAGGGCAACCATCTTTGTCATGCCCGATTACCTTGCCATCGGGTCGGACAAGGATTTCTTAAGAATCCCCATGAATCTCTACACGGCCACTGCAATCGTTGCGCGGTTTGGGTTCGTCCTGCCGACCAAGAAAATCGTTGACGCCATTTTTGAGCAATCATCATACCACTTCAACCCGCAACCCATGCCGGCCGGTCCGCAGATGAGGTCCACCGATTACTATCGACTCCACAATGAGATAATCGACCAGCAGGCCCAAACCCGAAATATCCCAGTTGGCGAGCTGGTATCGGGGGACAAGAAAGACGTGGTTATCACCAATCTGTTGGCCGCAAAACCCGATCGAATCGCCATTTACGGGTGGCATCGCTCGACGGGCGATCCCATTCAGCCTTTAAGCACCGTGCATGGTGCGCATTACGCCGACTTCAGCCATGGCATTCGCCTCGTCAGCGACGTGGCCATACTCAACGGGGAGCTTCGATCCATTTACGCCATTTTGCAGGATTCCTCCCTGGCCAAAGTGCTGAGTGATGAGGGACCTATTCGCAGAATTTGGCCACTCACCAACCCGCCAAACAGTTTACTTACAATTCGGCTGGACTCGATACAAGGTAGATGAAGTCGCCTAGTAATAATGCGACGTATGCGTTTGGAGCTCACCGGCTAATACCTGTGGTTTCCATCCAGATCAGGGTTTTTGGCAGCCGCAAACCTGCGCTGGACTGATGACAACCGTGCCTTTTCGGTCTATGCTCCGACCTACGTGAGAAAACATCTGTCCGGTCGTACCTACCTTCTGTCTAAAGAAGGATGTACAAACCTTGGCGGCAGGAATGTAGTAAGCAATTCTGAGACTTGGTATTGCGGGTGCATCTCATTGGGGACGAAAAGACATGGGTACACACCACAGCGAGAAGATCGGGACCCGGCGCAAAGAGAGGGGAGGCGATATTGCAGAACAGAACACCCCGTCGGTAGCAAAAGGCAAGGCAAAACTGAAGAAGCATTCCGGCTTGCGCGTTGATAAGTCACAGTTCGCAAAACTAGAAAACTACATTCTCGGCAGCTCGGCAGCCATCATTACAAATGCCAGTCTCGTTGTCGGACTGGGATCGGCCCGGGCGGGCAAAGGGCCGATTCTGAGTGGATTGCTCACGATCGCTCTGGCGGACAATATCTCTGATTCTCTAGCGATTCGTTTGTACAAAGAAAGCGAAGGGTACGGGGAAAAACTGTCCAGGCTTACGACAGTTTTGAATTTTCTCTCACGCCTGCTGATTTCATTCAGTTTTATTGCAATTGTCCTGATATTTCCTACCTCTCAAGCTATGATTATTGACATCATCTGGGCGCTCTTGTTGCTTATCCTCATTAGCTATTTAATCACCCAGCATAACCATGAAAACTCCGTTTTAGAAGTGATCAAACATGTATTCATCGCGGTCACGGCGATTGCGCTGAGCCGGTGTGTGGGATCCTTGATAGCCGTCCACTATCACTGAATACATGGGGCCGGCTCTACAGCTCGATGATCTCCATGTGATGGTTAGTGTACGGACAATCGGGGGACGGGCCCCCCGTCACAAGCACCAACTCTCCAGGAATATGGTGGTCCTGAAGCCAGTTCCTGACGTAAGGCGTCCAAGCTGTGGGGTCCTTTGGCTCCTGAACAGGCGTGACTCCATAAGAAAAGACCAGCTCCTGACAGGTTTTCATTTGTGGGCTAACGGCTACAGTCCATGCAGGCAAACGCATTACCGCCACCCTCCGGGCGGAGGCGCCGCTCAGCGTGGGCACGAAGACGGCGGCAGGCCTGGAATACTCGAAGCAAGTCTCTACCGCAAGTGAGACAAGCTGCGCGGGACGAACTTGGCCTCGGACCTCGAACGCTCGATGTATTTCTCTGATGCGGACTCGACGGCGCGTTGGTTCCACGGCGGCGGCAATTTTCCCCAGCATAGCAACCGCCTCCACCGGATAGTTGCCCATAGCGGATTCTTCAGAAAGCATTACACAGTCGGTGCCGTCCAATATCGCATTAGCAACGTCGGTGGCTTCGGCTCGGGTGGGGCGAGCGTTGGTCATCATCGACTCGAGCATCTGCGTGGCGGTAATCACCGGTTTAGCCCGCTGGTTGGCGCGGCGCATAAGGTCCTTTTGGACTACCGCGATCCTCTCGATGGGTACTTCCACCCCCAGATCACCACGGGCTATCATTATGCCGTCGGCGGCTTCCAGGATTTCATCGATGTGATCGAGAGCGCGCGCTCTTTCAATCTTGGCGATGATGAATGGCGAGTAGCCCAACTCCTGTGCGGCCTCACGGACGGCCACCACGTCATCCGCCTTCTCAACAAAGGATTGGCTTACTGCGTCAACACCACTTTCCAGGGCGAATTTCAAGCACGGCTGATCTTGTTCGGTGAAGGCGCTGATGCCGAGGTCTATCCCGGGAAGATTCAATCCCTTCTTTGACCGCAACTCTCCCCCCACCTTCACGGAGCACACGACCTCGGCGCCATGTACTCCAGTCGCCTCCAATTGAAGGTAGCCGTCATTGAGATAAAGTATGTCACCGGCTTTCACGACCTGCGGCAAGCGGGGGAAATTGACGGAAACGCGGCGCTCATCGCCGACGATTTCCTCTGTGGTAAACGTGAACTGGTCGCCCGGCTTTAGGTTAATCTTCTCAGAGCCCAAGACGCCAATGCGAATCTTCGGTCCGCAGAGGTCGGCCATAATCGCCACACGCCGCTCGGCGGCGGCCGCTGCACTGCGGATATTCTGCATCATGCGTTGGTGAGCGGAGAAGTCCCCGTGCGAAAAGTTAAGCCGCGCGACATTCATGCCCGCCCGGATCATCCGCTCCAGCGTTTGCTGAGATTCAGATGCGGGTCCAATCGTCGCCACGATCTTAGTGTGGTGGTCGGGTAAGTTCATGGTCAACTCCCTGTTGTCAGTGACCCTCGAAACGACTAGGGTTGGGATTCGGGGCCCAGCCAGAGGAATGCACTCTCGTCCGGCCCGAATAGGCTTGTTCCTGAGACTTTCTCTGAGGCTGGTTTCACGGTCTTGCAGCACCGAAAGCCCAGGTGATAATTGGCGTGGCTGTGCTCGTCCAGCACGCGCGTCCCGTGCCAGAATGGCGCACGCCACCGGCACCAGTCATCATGAGCTCGGATAGTGTCAAAGACAAACCAACTTCCTTTCATCTCCGTGTACCCCAATTCGCGGCTGCCGCGACTCGACATCTGACCTGGGTCAATTGGGAGATTCATATGTTCGGCGGCGTTGCCGTTAAGATCATATACCTGCAAAGAACTATGGCAAGCGGGGAAGTCCCCGGCAGGGAAGGTATTCGACCCGCATTGGGTCCAACTTCCTCCCGGACAGCCCGGGGTCTTCTTGCTGGAGGTGGCGCAGATCCCCGTCTGGTAGGTGGGGCCATAACTCCAGCTTTTCGTGCTGCTATACGCCTGATTGTGTGCAAAGCGCATGCGGCGAATAGCCTCGCCCGGCGTAACACCTTTGGCCAAATCAAAACGGTAATCCGGGGCCTCAAGGCTTCCCGCGCATGCGCCCTCCCATTCATGTGCATCGCACAGACGTTTGCCCATCGCCCAGCAGATTTCAGCCGCTTCCCGGGCTTTTACCCAGACCACGGGGTATACGCAAGGGATGTCAGGAAATTCGAACTGATCGATGCATTCTTTGGCATCCTCGGGCCGCTCGCTGGAAGCATTGTAAAGGGGCGCCATGTACTTGTCCCCGCAGATTTTCTCAAACTCGGAATTCTCGTAGTGGACGCCCAGCCTATCCAGCTTTGCTTGGCACTCCTGGGGCGTGACCGGATGCTGGGTGATCGCCGGATTGCCTTGGCCGATGTAACCGGACTGGGCGAAGATCCTACGAATTGCATTTACCTGGGCATCCGACAAGCCATGAACATGCTGCAGTTGTTGGAGCAGAATCTCATTTTGCTGTTTTAACGACTGTTGCTCCGGAGGTGATTGTGTAAACCCGTTCAGAGCCGAACATACCAATGCTACCCATGCCAGGACGCTGGATAGTCTCATGGCTTGACCTCCTTCACATTGCGCCGCATCAGGTAGAAGAAATCACGGTTGTCGGGATATCCCAGAAAACGCGGAACAGGTCCATGGGGGCCCGACTTCTCGACTTGACTCATTCCCTTCATCAGGTGATCCAGGACCAGTTGCGATCCTGACCTGCGATAGATCGCCAGGTAAGTGTGTTCGAGGGCATTCATATCCAAAAGCATTGCGTACTTGCACTGGTAGGCCTGAAAGACTCTCGTCATGGCAGAGGGTGTGGCATCTGAAAACACAGCATAAATCAAGAACTGTCTTCCATGATTTTCCTGCACCGCCGCGCCGGCGCGTATGGTACGTAGTTTTTCATTTTCGGAACCGGACCAGTTCCCTGGTCCCCAACGCGCCACCAAACGGCCAGGAACGGACGACTCAGAGGCCTCATCGAAGGATTCAATAAGTGGGACGCCATTTTGCCGGGCATGCTTGATCTTGGGCAGGAGCTTGTTACCCGCCTCTTGCCATGTCTTCATCTGCATCGAACTGTCCCGGAGCACAAGGATCGTCGCCAAACCCGGTTGAAGCTTGCTGAATACAACACCATTTTCCATGAAGCCGTAGTGGCTGCCATGATTCTTCAGAGCGAACTCTCCATATTTGAATGCTCCATGGGTGCGCTTGTAACCGCCTGTAAAGGTCGCCACTGTTCTCCGGCCATCATCGGGCCTAATAAGACCCGTTGAAATGAGCGGGGCAATGCTTCCAATGCCATCAGGTCCCGGCAACTTGGTGTCCTTCATTTCAGGGAGAATGTGATCCGACCACCCCACTTTCGGGTGCTCGGTGCCGACTGCGTAGGCAAGTTCGAACTGATCAAGGTCAAAAGCGACCAGGTAACACAGCGCCGACGCCTCGACCCAGTCCAGATTATTCACCAGCGTTTTGTAACTCTGCAGGATCAGCGGAGAGATGAGATTCGGCCGAATGATACTTACGTAAATCCCCGGATTTCCGCTGGCGGCATACCATTCTCCGGGAATCAATCCGTTCTTTTCCGCACCGTCGACGGCAATACCCAGGTCGCCAGACGTCAGTAATCGGTCAGCATATTGGGAGTCGATCCGGGCAGGCAGGGGAACACCACTGGGTCTTCCTCCAGCCTGCTCGTCAGCCACAGTCTCTGGCTTGGCCAGGAACCTTCCGGACTCACGGTGGGTATCCGCCATGAGATGGCGAACAATGACGACAACCTTCTCCCCACCCCAGACTTGATCTCGAAGAAAATCAGTTATTGCCTCGAGTGAAGTGCGATGTCCCGTCGCCGGGTTGCGCAAGGCCATCCGTCTTTCGCAAAGGGGAGCAAATATCAACTGCGAGCTGCTGGCTTGATCCAGGGCACTCACGGGAGCGGCCCCAAAAAGGTCACACCGATGCGGGCTTCCCCCTTCTGCAATCACAAGCCCCGAAGGATAGGTCCTATCGAGCAAGAATCTCTGGGTCTGTGGTTTCGGATTTTCCAGATGGTACGTAAGGTCCCGAGCTCCTCCTTTCCACGCGACTTTAAGCAAATACCAGACATTGACGGCAGGATTGAGGTTAACCAGCGTGGCCAAGCCTTCTTTCCCGGCTTGCGACTTGATAGGAATGGATGTGGTCTGGCGAAACTGCTGGAGTTCCAGTATGGTCTTCGTAACCTCAGCGTTGTACTCTTCCACTTGACTGTAGGGCGGCGCCTGTTGCTTCCGAGCGGCGCCATTGCCGGCTCCAATGAAGAGCAGAGCGGCGTTTGCGGCAGCCAACAGATAAAGCCAGAAGTTGAAGGATGCCCTGAATTCCCGCATTCGCGGAAACGACGAGGGGCGTTTCCGAAACGGTCCCGAAACTGAGAGGGTTGGTCTCATTGGAATCAGACGGCTGAGACGGCGATGGCCAACATCAGGAAGATAAGGACGCGGCTGGTCGGGTCCTTCGTGGCAAAGACCAGCGGATCGCCATGCATCCTGCCGCGGTGCGCAATTAACCAGATGTGGCTGATCCAATAGAGCAGCAACGGGCACAAAAACCACATGAGCTGATGCCGGCCGTACAGGACTTGAGCCGTACCGCTGGTGATATAGAGAGCAAGCACCAGAACCGCCAGATACCCACTCGCGGTTCCCATAGTCGCCAGCAATTCCCCATCTGTCATTTCGTAACCTCGCGCTTTGGCTTGCTTGCCCTCCAGGCTGCGCATAATCACCAGCTCGCCATAGCGCTTCACCAGCGCCAGGCTCAAAAACAAAAACATCGAGAACGCCAGCAACCAATAAGACGGCCAGATGCCAACCGCAGCCGAACCTGCCATAATCCGGATCGTGTACAGGCCGGCAAGGAGTATCACATCCAAAAGAACAACCTTCTTCACATAGAGAGAGTAAGCCACGGTCAAGGCAAAGTAGATCAACAATATTCCGAGGCACTGTGGCGAGAGCAGCCCGCCCAAAATGCAGCCCAGGCCGAACAGCGCTGGAATCATTGCCAGTGCGTAGGACAACGGGAGGTCCCCTGCCGCAAAAGGCCGCGATCGCTTATGCGGATGATGCCGATCGGCTTCGAGATCCAGAAGGTCATTGAGAAGGTAACCACTGGAGGCGAAGCATCCAAAGGCCAGAAACACTAACAGAGCTTTAGCCCACAAGTCAGTCTCATGAACTCGGTGGGCGGCACAGAGTGGCACAAAAACCAGCAGGTTCTTTAGCCAGTGCCGGGGTCGTAGTGCCTGCAGGTACTCAAGTGGGCCTCTTCTTCGATCCTCGAACACCCTTTCGACCTGTGCCACATTTGCCGCGCGCGATCTCACGTACCGATTGGACCCGACCACAATGGCTTTCCGCGCCGAAGCCCACACCACCACATCGCGCCGGTGATCGCCGGCATAGTCGAAACGCTCCTCCCCAAACTCGGCCACCATGCGATCTCGTTTGGCGTTGCCGGAGAGATTGGTCGTCCCATCGCTGGCGAGCACCAAATCGAAGAGCTTCAAATGATCGTTCACCTGGCGAGCGAATCGCTCGTCATTGGCCGTTGCCAAAACAAGCGAGCGCCCTTCGGCACGCTCCCTCTCAAGATAATGCAGGAACTCATTTCGGAAGGGCAGGGCGCTGACGTCCAATGAAACACGCCGAGCAATTTGCTGTTTCAGATAGGCCTTGCCCCTGAATAACCACAAGGGCAAGACGAGAATATATATCGGCTTCTGGTGTAACAAGGCCAGAAGAGATTCCAGCAAGAGATTCGTTTTCAGCAAGGTGCCGTCGAGATCGACCGCCAAGACGGGAGACGCGACGACCCGGCCCGCAGAGCTGACTACCCCTTGCGTGGGCGATTCTGCCATGGGTGAGGCTCCGATCGGTCTGAAAAGCCGCAGACCTAAAAAGCAGGTCTGCGCTACAGGCTACGACGACCCGCTTGACCAAACGCCCGCGATTGCGCGCCCGCAGCCGGGACACTTTACTGCGGCTAGTTTGTTCTCGACTACGTCGAAGCCCATACGGCGAATCGCGAGCCCTCCGCACGCTGGGCAATAGGTGTTTTCATGCGGATCGCCAGGCACGTTACCTGTATAGACAAATTCCAGCCCAGCCTCCTTGCCAATTTGCCAAGCTCGCGCTAAGGTCTCACTCGGGGTGGGCGGCACAGTGAACCGATAGGCGGGAAAGTAGCCGCTCACGTGCCAAGGCACCTGGGGACCCAGGTCTCTGGCTATGCGTCCTGCTAGCCCCCGAAGTACTGAGTCGGAGTCGTTGACGGAAGGAATCACCAACGTGGTGAGCTCGACATGCACGCCCCGGGAGCGGGCAAACGACGCAGCAGCCCAGACTTTCTCAACGTCCACCGTCCTGCAAAACTCCTTCACAGCCGTGGCGTCACCCTTGATATCGACGTTCATCGCCTCCAGACCCGAGTCGATCAAAAGTGAAAGCGCCTCCGGTGTCATATAGCCGTTGGTCACAAAAGTGTTATAGAAACCGCGCTGCTTAGCCAGGCAAAACACTTCCGAAGACCACTCCAGGGAAAGTGTAGGTTCGTTAAACGATATGGATGTTCCCTGGCAATCGTTCTTCTCCACCAACTCGATGAAACGCTGCGGAGAAATATAGTTCCCCGTCAGTGGCGGGGCCGCCTTGGCAATCTCCCAATTCTGGCACCAAGGGCAGCCGAAATTGCATGACCAACTGCCCGCCGTGAGCGTCCTGGTACCCGGATGAAAGTGGAAGAAAGGCTTTTTTTCAATCGGGTTGACAGCCAAGGAAGAGATCGAACCGTAGATCAGCGTCACCAACCTTCCGTTGCGGTTTTGACGTGCGCGGCACCAGCCAAAACCGCCTGGAACGAGCGTACACCGCCGCTCGCAAGCATTGCAGCGCACTTTGCCGTCCCATGGTTCTTGAAGGAGTGCGTCACGTATGAAAACGCTTTTGACTTCTTCTGACCAGGTCCGGGCTAGGAATGCCTTTGACAATGCTTTAACCTTCCTCGCTCAACCCAATGCCTTTGTTGGCCCCAGCCTCTCGCCGAGCCGCAGATTGCTGAGCCAAAGGCCATCTCGACTCGGGTTGGTCGCTTCTTGTTCGGCAGCCGTTTTCGGCGCTGCCCCTCCTTCGGACTATTGACCTTGGATCGTGTCCCGGATGGCCGCAAGTGCTTGTTCGAGATTTGATACTGCCCGGGACACCGCCGCTCTTCGAACGATCGATCCCTTGGGGCCCCTCAGCCCTCCTTGCTCGGAACCCAGGGCCTTAATCAAATAGAAACCCCCTTGCTTCGGGCCGTTGCTGTCGCGGACACAGACGGAGAGGTCCAAGGCGGTACGAAAATAATGGCTCGAGTAGAGTTGCTTTTGGGCGATGGCGCACGCGATGGGATCAGAAGTCCGGCCGCGCATGGTCACCATGTGCACGATACGCAGCGTCGGCTTTAATCCGAACTTCACCTTGGCCCAGTAGAACGTCTCCTCGAAGTGTGCGGGTTTGTCGCGTGGATAGACGAGGAGGTAATGGTAGAAATCCGGCACGTGCTCTGGTAACGCATTATCGTAGCTGAGCAGGTAGGCGAACTGCTCGGGCACGTCGGTCGGGTCGCGCTTATCGTTATAGGCCCCCAGAGCCGCATTGCCCTCGCGCTGATAGGCAAGCAGGCGCTCAAATGCGCCCTTCTGAAGGCGCAGATTTACTTGTTCGTCGACTTCGGGGGCAGACCAGTCGATGGAGCGGTGAAGTGCTTCGATCGAGGTCGCCGGCATCTGGATCCGGCAGTTGCTCGGTTGGCATTTTTTCAGATCCTCGATGTCATCGTGGTCTAACGAAAAACCTCGCAGGTCGGAAAGCTGCGGAGGATCGGTGAACACCCCAAGCGCCAAGAAGCCGGGGACCTGCCGTAGTCGGTCGAAATTGCGGGCATATTGGAAATATGTTTCAGGAGCGGCGTGGATGTAGACTGCGCCAAACAGCAGAACCTCGGCTGGCGTGCGCGGGGGGAGGGGCTTCACCACCGGCTGCCCCCTGCGGATGGCGGCAATCTCATCCTCGCTTAGGCCGATGTTTTCCCGAAAGAACGTCTCGAGGCGAGGATTCGACTGAGAAAGGCCGGGCAGGGCGATTGCGGTAGTCAAGACCAGCAATGCGGCAATACAGGTGGCACTCCGAATCATGAGTACTTTACCCCATCCAAATTATACGGCGTCGCTCGTGGCGCATCCTTTCCGACAGTCGTTAGGCGACACGAAGAACGATCTTGCCGCGTGTCTGGCCCACTTGACTGAGTTCGTGGGCCCGCCGGGCATCCGCAAGCGGCAGGACGGTTTCAACCACGGCTTTCAGTTTCCCGGAATCCACAAGCCCAGCGATTTCCGTTAACTCCGGCCCATTGGGCGTCATGAAAATGTACGCTTGCCTCACGCCGCTCTTGACGGCCTCATCCGCCGATGGCCGAGCCGCAATGGAGACCAAGATTCCGCCCTTCTTCAATACCTTCCATGAACGTCGTAGTGTGTCCCCGCCGATGGTATCGAATACCACATCCACACCGCGGACGAGATCCTCGAATCGCGTCTTTTCATAATCGATGGGTTCATCAACCCCCAACTCCCGAAGAAAGGACTGGTTCCGCCCGGAAGCAGTCCCGATCACGTGTGCGCCCTTCCACTTGGCAAGTTGCACGGCAAAGCTGCCGACCCCACCGGCGGCGGCGTGAATCAGAATCTTCTGACCCGCGCTCAACCCGGCCTTGTCAAAAATTGCCTGCCATGCTGTCAAACATGCATGAGGAATGGCGCCGGAGTGGATGTGGTCAATGGATCTTGGCTTGAAGGCCACCTCTGCCTCCTTCACCGTGATGTACTCCGCGTAGGCTCCGTCACGAGAGCTGTCGGGCCGGGAGTAAACCTCATCGCCGATCTTAAATTTGCCGGCGCTGGGACCGATCGCTTCGACAACCCCCGAGAGGTCGAATCCCAGAATCAAGGGGAACGTATAGGGGCGTAGATCTTTCATGTAGCCGGCGCGAATTTTCCAATCGATAGGGTTTACCCCGGCAGCATGGACCCTTATCAGCACCTCGCCAGAACCCGGCACGGGGCGTGGGGCATCCTCGAAAATGAGGACTTCCGGGCCTCCGTATTGGTGGATGCGCACTGCTTTCATGGTTTCCATTTCAGCTATCTCCTTGGTTGCGCCTAAGCTGCGACCGCTAAAGTATCTCCGTGCTTGATCGCATTTTTTGAGTTGTGTCATGGAGAAGGCGCCGTTTCGCGGCTTCCACAAGCAAGAGATAGGCTCCCGTCGCGACGGCAACAAAAGCAAAATATGACCCGGGCAGCGGCGTGAAGCCGAGCATGCCCGCAAGCGGACTGAACGGCAAATAAATTCCGATGGCCACAACCGCAAGACATGTTGCCAACAAGGGCCTGCTGGGACGGCTGCGTAGTGGATTTTTCGAGGTGCGAATCACAAATAGCACGAGCGTCTGAGTGGCCAGCGATTCGACGAACCAGCCGGTATGAAATAGCGCTTCGCTCGAGCGGAAAAAATGCAGCAGCACGTAAAAAGTGAGGAAGTCGAAAAGGGAACTAATAGGCCCGATGAAGACCATGAAATCGCGAATTTGATTGATATTCCAGCGCTGGGGCTTTTGCAGGTAGGTCTCGTCCACGTTGTCCGTGGGAATGGTGAGTTGGCCTACGTCGTAAAGAAGGTTATTGAGCAGGATTTGCGTGGGCAGCATGGGCAGGAACGGCAGGAAGAGTGAAGCCGCCGCCATGCTGAGTACATTTCCAAAGTTCGAACTTGTGCCCATCAGCAAATACTTCATCACGTTGCCGAAAGCTCTGCGTCCCTCGATGATGCCATCATGCAGGACGCGCAGGCCGGGCTCAACGAGAATAACGTCGGCAGACTCGCGAGCCACGTCAGCGGCGCTTGACACTGATATGCCCACATCCGCCGCATGCAGCGAGGGCGCATCGTTGATGCCGTCACCCATAAACCCCACCGCATGGCCGTGGTGTTTGAGAGCCAGGAGAATGCGGTTTTTCTGCACTGGGGAAATGCGTGCGAATACCCGCGTCTCCTCGGCGACGTGCGCCAGCGCAGGGTCCGTCATCCGGTCCATTTCCTCGCCGGTGACGATTTGGCCGGGTTTGATTCCTACCTGCGCGCAAACGTGGCCGGTGACGCGGTCGTTGTCACCGGAAATGACCTTGACCTCAACGCCATCATCCTTTAAAGAAGCCAGAACCTGGGCGGCGTCAGGCAACGGCTGATCAGAAAAGCTCAAAAAACCAGCCAGGGTCAGATTGCGCTCGTCCGCAACCGAATAGTTCGCGCGCGCCGGAACTTCCGCGTAGGCCACCGCTAGCGAGCGGAATCCCTGGCTATTCAGCTCATTGCTGGTCTGTTGGAACCGTTTGGCAGCGTCCCCGCCGATGGGTTGCACTTTGCCTTCAACCTCGCAGCCGGAGAGGAGTGGAAAAATCCCTTCCGGAGCACCTTTCGTGATGAGAATCCGATGGGACTGCCGCTGCACCACCACCGAAAGACGTCTCCGTTCGAAGTCGAACGGAATCTCGTCGCACTTGCTATAGTCTTCCGTCATTGGCGGAGGCTGATGCAGAATAACCTCATCCAGTGGACTGCGGATACCGGTCTCGAACTTACTGTTCAGGGAGGCAAGTTCCAGCGCGCGATGGGATGGATTCCCAAAGGGATCGAGAGAACGCTCGAGGGTCATGGTTCCCGCGGTGAGCGTTCCCGTTTTATCGCTGCAAAGCACATCCAAACTGCCCAGGTTCTGAATAGAGGAGAGATGCTTGACGATGACCTTCTTCCTTGCCATGGCGACGGCGCCTTGCGAAAGCGTCACCGACGTAATCATGGGCAGGAACTCGGGTGTCAAGCCAACGGCCAGCGCAACGGCAAACATCAAAGATTGAAGCGGTTCGCGGTGGCGTACAATGCTGACCACAACCAGGAAGAGAACGAGGACGAAGACCGTTCGCGCAATGAGCTGGCTGAAATTTCGCAAGCCCTTATCAAAAGCTGTCTCTTCCGGGCGTGCGGAAAGGCGAGCCGCAATATCGCCGAAGGCAGTCCGAGCGCCCGTCGCCACGACTTCGGCGGTTGCCGTTCCGCTTACGATGGATGTACCCAGAAATACCATGTTGGGCGCATCCGCTTTGGTCGAGGCAGGCTCTCCGGTCGCTTGCTTCTCAGAGGGGAGCGATTCGCCCGTTAGCGCTGCTTGCTGGACGTAGAGGTCGCGAGCAATCAAGAGGCGCCCGTCGGCGGGAACCAGGTCTCCGGCTGAAAGCCGGAAAATGTCTCCCGGCACCACGTCCCGCCGCCGAATTTCTTTCCACTCCACGCCGCGCAGGACGGTGGCCGTAGGGGCAACTCGGTCGCGCAGTTGTTCGACGGCGCGCGCGGAGCGGTACGTCTGACTTAAGTCGATAGCCCCGCTCAGCAGAACAATAACGCCGATGATTCCCGCATCGACCTTGTCGCCCAGGAATGCCGACGCCACTGCGGCAATCACCAGAATCAACGTCAGCGGATTCATGAACACATGCAGGAGATCGGTGAGAAAAGAATGGTGCTGTGTCGCTGTAAGCTCATTCGGCCCGAACTTGTCGAGGCGTGCCTCGGCTTCCTGTACTGTCAGGCCGGTAATCACGACCGGGGTTTGATTAGTGTCGGGTGACATGGCCAGGTATCTTAATCATCGATGCGCCGAAAACCCTCAAAGATTCGGCCGGTCACCGCTCCGAAGATGAAGCCGCCAACGTGGGCCGCATAAGCCACGCCGCCACCCCCCTGCACATCTGCCACGGCGCCCACCTGATCGAAGATCTGGATGAGAAACCAGAATCCGATCAAGAGCGCCGCGGGAATGAAAGTAATGCGGGTCCACCAGCCGAACAGAAACAGCGTGCGTATCTGATCACGAGGGTAGGTGACCAGAAAGGCGCCCATCACACCTGCAATCGCCCCACTGGCGCCCAGATTGGGAACGGTGGAATGGGGCATAAGCGCGATCTGCGCCAGCGAAGCCGCCAGACCGCTGAGCAGGTAAAACGCCAGATACTGTAGCGGCCCCATTGCGTCTTCGACTTCTGGGCCAAATGCCCAGAGGAACACCATATTGCCTATAATGTGCATCCAACCGGCGTGCATGAACATCGCCGTTAGGATGGTGATCCAGTGGTGGCCTGCGACAATAGTGGCGGGAGTCTCCGACCACTGCCTTACAAATGTGTCACCGCCCATCAGTTCCAACACGAAAACAACTGCGTTCACGACGATGATGGTGGTCGTGACGACGGGGAAATTCTCAGGCTTTCGGGATGCGTCTGATAATGGGATCATGCCGCCCACGTTGTCCTCCCCCGCTTCTCGGGACACATATCGGCTTCAGCAAGGCGTACCCATGGACTTGCCCTTCGTTCATACCTCCGCACCGGATCCTCCTGGCTCCTTCGTTCAGCAATCCGACTTCCCGGCAGGTGTTTGACTGGGGGGTGATGTCGCACCGGCTGGGGATAGAGTGCCATTCTGCAGTGCCTCTTTCACGACACTACCGCTCACCGTCTCTTGCTTGAGCAGTTGCTGGGCCAATGTTTTATGGGCCGCCTGGTGCGCCTTCAGCAGTGCCTGAGCACGCTCGTACTGTTCGGTCACCAGGCGCTGGACTTCTCCGTCAATTACTTGACGAGTCTCCGGACTGAGCTGACTGTTGTCCTCGACCGATCCCCCCAGGTATTGGAGCTGTTGACCAGCATAGCGCACCGAGCCGAGCTTTTCACTCATACCGAATTCTGTGACCATACGTCGGGCCAGATCGGTTGCCCGCATAATGTCGTCACTGGCCCCGGTGCTGATGGTCCCAAACTGCACTATTTCCCCGGCACGCCCGCCCAACATAACGGCGATCCTGTCCTTCAGTTCGTCGGTCGAGAGCAGATAGCGGTCTTCGGTTGGCGTTTGTATGGTGTAGCCTAAGGCGCCACGGCTGTGGGGAACGATGCTGATCTTGGTGACCGGTTCACCATGCGGCACCAGTTCAGCCACCAACGCGTGGCCCGACTCGTGGTATGCAACTGTAGTCCGTTCCTGCTTGTTCATCACCCGGCTCTTTTTCTCCGAACCTGCAATCACCCGTTCGATTGCAGTCTCGAAATCATTCAGGGTAACTGCCGCGGCTTTGTGCCGGGCAGCCCCTAATGCCGCCTCATTCATGGCATTCTCCAGATCAGCGCCGCTGAAGCCGGCCGTCATCCGGGCGGCCTGCTCCATGTCAAAGTCTGCCGCCAGTTTTATACCCTTGCTATGAATCCGCAGGATTTGCACGCGGCCAACGAGATCGGGATTACCGATGGCGACCTGGCGATCAAAGC
>Ga0326727_10010384_pt1 | contig 22206 bp, 22 predicted proteins | sample MB2enrmetagenome_FD_207643 | JGI IMG/M metagenome (GOLD analysis project Ga0326727, IMG submission 207643) | Lab enriched peat soil microbial communities from McLean, Ithaca, NY, United States - MB29MY | ecosystem: Environmental > Terrestrial > Soil > Wetlands > Peat | place: USA: New York...
GTCGGCCTTGCTGTCGCACCATTCGACCAGCGCCTTGCACACCACGGTTTCAACGTCGCAAGGCATCGTGACCTTGAGCGGCATTGCCAAAAACGACGCCGAAAAGACCCTCGTCACCAAGCTCGCCACCGACATCAACGGCGTAAACAGCGTGATCAATAACATGACCATCGCCGTGCCTGTGGCCGCTAATTAAACCGTCAAATTGTTGCCGGCGGGCGCAACAGCGCGCCAGCCGGCAGATCAACCGAAAGAAAATTATATGTTATACACACTTGCAATAATTCTGATCGCTCTGTGGTTGCTCGGCCTGGTAACCAGTTACACGATGGGCGGGTTTATTCACATCTTGTTGGTGGTAGCCATCATCATGGTGCTCGTCAACCTCATCACCGGGCGCAGAAGCCTGTCGTGATGGGTAAAACTGAAGAAGGTGAATTCACCCCGCAACAAATCGACAACTCATTGAAAGAATGTTATGAATAAAATTGTTTCTCTGGCTCTGCTCATCGGTGGAGCCGTGCTCATGATCTATGGGATCAACGCCACAAACTCGTTTGGTTCCGACCTGTCCAGATTCTTTACCGGATCGCCGACCAACAAAGCCATCTGGATGCTCATCGGAGGAACCGTTGCCGTCGTCATTGGCCTGGTATCCACGTTACGCAATTGGAACAAAGCTTGATTGCGGCTCCGCTTTTCACCGTCGCCGCCCGAACCGTTGGCGGGCAGGCGGAACGGTCCGGAACCACGCCTGCCAGCAGGAAATGAAGTTATAGTTGAGAGAGAATTCTTGCATCGCCTATGAACGCGCTGAAGATTATTTGTCTGACCATCTTCCAACTGGTCAAGCAGGCGTGGTTGCTTCCCCAAACCGTCGTAGCCGCCGTCAGGCAACGGCGGCGGCAGGTCGTACTGAATGAATATGAAGTTGACCGTCTCGACCGGCTGCGCAACCCGTCAAAGTATCTCGGAAGATGATTCTAATCCCGGACTCGCGCCCTCAGTGGAATCTTCAGGGAGCAGGTCAGCCGACCCCTTTGCTGGCGGTTTGCACCAGGCTTGAATGCCTGATGGGATGATTCATCAAGTCCTCAGACGCTTCAACTTCCCAACCACCCGGACTATCTCTTGATACAGCGCCAGGCGACCGTGGAGATGGGCGAGAACGTTGGCGTCGGTGACGTTCTTGATTTCGACGGCAAAAGTTTTTTCCACTTCCGCCAGCTCGGCCTCGAGATCAGGCCACGGCCCTTCGGGTTTGCCCTGCACGCGATCGGAAAGATTTTCGAGCGCGCCGGCCAGCGTCGTTCGGAAGCGGAGTGACGCGGCGCGCAGCGGTGCGGGCGCCGCGCCGGGCCGCAAATCAGGCCGATGCTGGACGATGGCCAGCAGGCGCAGCAGCAGTGATTTCGCCTCGCAACCGAATGCTTCCAGCTTTTGGCGAATTTCGCCGCCGCTCTCGAACTTCGAGGTTTCCAGCATCTCGTTGACGACGTTGAAATCCTGATAGGTTTGCAGGCGTACGTTGTAGGCTTCGGCCATTTGCGGCGTGGGGTCTTTGCCTCGATCAGGCAGGCTGGCCAGGCGCGCCATCTGACGGAAAACATCCGACAATTTCGCCCGCAAGGTTTCCAGGGCGCTGACCGGCCAGAGCCGGCTGTTGACGAAACCAAACACCAGAAGTCCCAGGGCGATCCCAATCATGCGGTCGCGCGCCACCCGCAGTTCGGTGTAAGTCCCGTAGGTCTGGAGGGCGCATTTGCAAAAGGCCAGACAAATCTGGATGCCACAGTAGGAAATCCGCACACTGCCGAAATTGACGTAGGCCGCCAGCGCCATGACCGCGCCAAACGGAAACCAGAAACCTTCCAACGAGTCCACGTGCGGGAAAATATACATCAAAGACAGGTATCCGAGCGCGCCGCCTACAGCGGCGCCGGCGAAACGCAAGACGCCCTTCTGCACGCTCGCGCCCACCGTCGAGACCGAGCAAAGGATGCAGGTAATGACGCAGGTGTATATGGCCGGATAAGCGAATAGCGTGAATAGGAGATAGCAAATCGTTCCAGCGATCATTCCTTTGATGGCAAAGTGAATGGGTTCCGGATTGGTGAAGGCATCGGGAGCAAGGAAGCCGCTTTTCTGGTGAGGAGGCAGCTTGAGTTCATCCGGCAGTTTCTCGCCGCGGGCGGCCAGCGGCAGCAATTCGACGACCCTTTCCATTTCGGCCAGCGCGGGAAGCCCGTCCATGTCCGCGGCGCCGGTCGATCGCTCGAGGGGCGGCGCGGAGACTTCCGACGGACGGCCCTCCTGCAGGGCGCGCCGCCAGGCCGCGCAAACCTCCGCCACCCGCAGCAATCGCTTTTTCACCGCTTCATGGCCTGGCGTCGTCCGCTGAATTTCCAGCACCGACGCCGCCGTGACCAAACGGTCCGCCAAAATGATTTGCCCTCTGAATTCCAATTCGCGCTTTTTGAGCAGCGGCTCGAATGGCCTGGCAAATTTCAGGAGACGCAGTTGTTCGGCCGCGCCGCTGAAGGCAAAGGCGGCCATCGCGGAACGCGAAGGTTCAACTTCCTTCCCCGTCGCCAGTCCCTGGAGCAAAGTCTCAACGGCCTCCAGTCTTGAGCTTAATCCGCGAACCAAAAGCGAATAGGACGTGTGGGGGTTCATCAGGTATTGAACTCCCAGATTCACGCTCAATCCCAGAATCCACGCCCAACAATAGTAAAAGGGAGTGCGATTCAGGGTTTCGATGTTGGAAACGGTATCGGGAATCGTAATGCCAAAACCGACGCAGATGGCGACGCCCAATCCGAGGATGCTGGGATTCACGACCCGCATCATCAGCAGGCCCAACCCGATGAGGGCCGGCACGCACAGCACCCGGAGCCACGTCAGGTCGAGCGCGCACATATAGTAGAGGAGCAGCAAGCCGCACGTGATAATTGCGGCGATGATGGCCAGAAGCGTTCCGAATACCGTGGTCGAGAGGTCCTCTCGGGTGACCATGAAGATTCCGATCATCATCATGGCCGGCTGCTTCAAGTGGAAAATCATGATCGGAATGGTGCAAATCAAGCAGGCCAGCGTGACGCGCAGTGCCGCCTGCCAGCGCTCCGGGGTGGGCGCCATCTCGCGCCGCAAAAACTCCCAGCTCCGGGATGGATTAAACCAGGGAATGGCGGGACTGGCGGTCATGGGCATTTCAGAATCCTACAGCTTTGCCGCAGCCGGGCCGGTAATGGTCACCACGGCGGTTGCGCCGACGCGAAAACTGTCGTCGGGATTCTCCACCTGAATGCGCACGGGGAATCGTTGCGCCAGGCGCACCCAGTCCAGATTGCGCGGCACGTTGGGCAGTCCCATGGCGCTGGTCCCGTCTTCGGGCACCACCGCCCACGCCAAGCCGACGACTTTTCCCTTGAACCTTTTCCCCCCCTTGAATTGCAGATAAATTTCCGCCGGCGATCCTTCCTGAATGTGCTTCAATTGTGTTTCGCGAAAGTTCGCCACCACATACCAGGTGCGCGTGTCCACCAGAGTAAATACATCCACACCCGTGCGGGCGAATTCACCCGGCGAAATGTTGAAATTCACAATCTTCCCGCTGAACGGCGCGCGGACGCGGCAGTATCCCAGGTTCAACTCCGCCTCTCGCAACTGCGTCTCGGCCGCCGCGATGTGTCCGTTGAAATCCCCTTCCTGGCCGATGGCGTCCTCGGCCCGCAGCCTTTCCGCTTTGGCCTGTTCCACACCGGCCATGGCGGCGGTCAGGTTTTTCTGGGCCTCCTCGACCGCATCGGCGGCGATGAGTTGGCGGGTCCGCGCCGCCTCAACTTGGTCCGTCGTGGTAAATTCCTTGGCCAGCAGCGGCTCCAACCGCTTGAGATGATCGTCCGCATCCTTGAATTCCGCTTCCGCCCGCTGCACCGTCGCCTCGGCTGCCGCGCGTTGCGCCTCGGCCCGCGCAATGGAAGCATCGGCAACTTTAAGCGCCTTTTCCGCGGCATCCACCTGTTTGCGGGCCAGCACCAATTGGGCTTTTGCGCCGGCCACCGCGTGCTCGTAAGGCCGCGGATCGATCACAAACAGCAAATCGCCCTCCTTCACCAATTGGTTGTCCTTCACGTACATCTCCACAATGTGGCCGCTGGCGTGGGGCGCGATGCCGATAAAATTCGCGCGGAGCGTGGCGTCATCGGTCTGCGGCCGGTAATCGTACGTCCAAATCGCCGCGATGGCCGCGACCACCGCGCCGGCGATGATGGTGAGACCAATTGATCTGGCGAGAATCTTCGGATCCATTTTGGGCCGGGTTGGAGAAACATTTTCTTCGGACATAATTTTAACTCCTGAAAAACAACAGCCATGAAGACAGCGTGATCAGCGCCCAGAGACAGAAATAGATCAGCAGCCGCGGCCTCAGATGGGATTCGATACCGACCTTGATGAAAGCCTGGCGCAGCGCCATCGCGCCGGCCACTCCCAAACCGACGCACAACATCCAGGCCGGAAAGAACGAGCCCACCACATTGATGGAAGGCGCGCCCCGGCAGCCGGTGAAAAGATTCAGGGCGGTTGTGGCGAAACAAACGCCGGCCAGTGTGCGGAGTGTTTTAAGATGAAACGGTTTCATGGTTCAAAGCTCATGGTGCCGGGTTTTCGTTTGAGCAATTGCGTGCCGAGGTCGCCGGAAGCAAAGGCCAGGGCGGCGGTGGATTCGAGCAGGGTCGCCCTCGTGTCAAGCCGCGTGTAGAGCGCCTCGCTCAGGGCGCGCCGCGCCGCCAATAGGTCCACCAGGCTGCTCAATCCATTGCGATACGACTCGAAGGTCTGGTCGTAGGATTTCTGCGAGGCTTCCACCAGGGCCGCCGCCACGTCCAATCGCCGGATGGCCAGCTTGGTATCACTATAGTATCGCCAGACCTGGGAAATCGCCTTGTCCCGCGAGTCCCTCAGCTCATGTTGCGCCGCTTCGCGTTCGGACTTGGCCATTTCCAGTTTCCGTCTGCGCGCGCCCCCGTCGAACAACGACCACGTCAGCGACACCCCCACGTCCCAGGTCGGCTGTTGCGTTGAAGCCCAGGGCAGCATGCTGTCCGAGACTTCGACGTGGGCGCGGTCAAAGGCGCCGCCGCCTGCGCCTTGCAGCATCAGCGTCGGATAATAAGCCGCGCGGGCGCGGCGGATTTCAGCTTCCCTTTGCCGCAGGTTTGCGACCTTGGCCAACAGGTCGGGCCGTTGCTCCAGACTTTTGTCAATAAAGGTTTCCACGGACGATTCCAGGTTCGTCGGGATGGGCAGTCTGGAAAAATCCACCACGCGCAACGGCGTCGTAGGCAGGATGCCGATGGCCTCGGCCAGATTCACCTGGGCGTCGCGTTCCTCGACTTGCACCGCCTCCATGTCAAACGCCGCCTGCGCCGCCTGCTGTCGCGCCTGCGATACGTCCGGCGCCGTGGCCAGGCCCCGCTTGAACCGCTCCTCCGCGGCTTCCTGGACTTTATTGGCGGATGCCAGCGACTTTTGCGCGACATCAATGCGGCCGCGGGCCTTGGAAAATTCGTAAAACGCGCTCTGCACTTTGAAGACGATTTCCTGATGCCGCGCGTTGAAACCAAGGTTGGCTGCGAGCAATTGATGTCTCGCCGCCTCCACGTCCGCCTTGCGTCGTCCGAAGTCGAGCAGAATCCACTCCAGCGCGGCGCCCGTTGTCGCCTGCTGTTCCCTCACGTCCATGAAGCCGGCTTGGGTCGGGGTCAACGGGAGGGGCGCCGGTCCGCGCCCATAGTTCGCCGAGGCTTGCAGCGCCAGAGCGGGATAATACTGGCTTTGAGCCAGGCCGACCGCCGACGCCGCTTTCCTGGCCCGCTCCCAGGCTACTTTGGTTTCTGGATGGGTTCGTTCCGCCAAGTCAATTAACTCGGCCAACTCGTACTCCTTCTGCGCCTCCGCTTCCGGCCCAGTCTGCCCCTCCTGCGCGCCGGCATAGCTCCGTAAATCGGGCACCGGCCATGGCCGTTCCGATGACGCCGGGGCCCGAAGCCCCTTCAACTCGCTGGCGCCATCTTCTGCGCGCGCCGCCGGCAGAAACCCCACCTCGCTTGGTGTCATCAACCAGAACATCACCAGAAACGCGGCGCAGCCTCGAAGAGTAACCGTTGCCGTTGGCGTCGTCGTCTCAATTGACGTTTGATGCCTCATCATTATCCTATTGCTAGATCACCGGCTTCTCGTTGCGCGTACCATATCGCCGATGAAGCCAGCCCAGACCGCTTGCCTAGAACACTGGACGTCCCCCCCGAACTGCGGCCGTTGATTCTCTGGACTTTTCTCGCTTTCATTGTGAACTTGCTCTGCTACCACTTGTTCTTCTCCTAATCAAGTTGTGTGCCAAGGCTGCCTTCTTATCATAACTTACTGCACATGAGGCACTTAAGGCGCTGCGCAGACATTCCTTGGTTGGGACTTGATTTTGACCGTTCGAATTTTCGGCCTGCTATGCGGTTGCAAATCCGGCCTGTCGGTTTGGCCAGTGTACACAGCGCCGTGGATTCGATCCTGTTCGGTTTAGGCTTGCAAAAGTGACGACGTAAACGCCGCCAACGGATTTAGACGTGGCGCCCCACCGGCAGAAAAGAAAGCGGCTTTCTCACCATATTCCGTAACTTCGCCAAAGGCTTTCCACAATGGATAAAAAGCCACCTTTGATGCATTGCAGCCATGCCCCGGCATGGGCGGCGGCGGTCGCGCGGAACGTTGCGGAGCCATCATTCCACCGCCATAAACGACACATTTTCATGATGGTCGCCTCCTTGCAGGTACATGGCGTGGGGATCGAGCACTGACTTTCCATCCACCAGGAATCTATAGTAGTGAGTGCCGCGTTCCAAGGGCACCTCCACAAACCAGGATCCGTCCGCGAGGCGCCGCATGGGATGCGAAGTCGGATTCCAGTTGTTGAATTCACCTATCAAACAAACTGTGCGTGCCTGGGGAGCCTCATGATAAAATGTGGTCATTTGTGTCACCCGTTCCGTTGCTGGGCAGGCTTTGTTCATTTGCAGATCATCCAACGCGGGCTTTTAGTTGGCTCGGATTGGCCAGGGAACCAGGATGCCCGCCTCTAGGCTGAGTTGGCTGATTGAGTTGGAAGCACCGGCATCACGGTATCGAAATGCCGCGAGACTCCCTTCCTGGCGGAAGACGGCCGAAACAGGCAGGCCCTGGTCGGCCGCGGCGGTTTGCTTTTGGTTGACGGACCGCGATGTGGCTCGCGCGAACGGGAAATTGTCCGGGTAGTAATCCGGGGAGCCCGGACCGTAATTGCTGTAACATCCAGCCGACAATATCGCCAGCAAGGAGAGACTGAATAATGAGGCGTATTTCATATGAGTCCTTTCGAAGTTTCGCATGTGTTATCGGTCTGAAGGAAAGTCGCTGTCCCTGTTTTTCCGGCAAACGAGCGCTTTCGAATCGCCCTGGTAACGGCCAGGAGGTACCCTGGATAATATCGGCTGTATCGCAGGGTCCCGAACGGATTCGAATGGCCGATTCCCAAAATGGAGACAAAGTCAGGTTGAAGCCTGGGTTTCATACCTTGCATCAAAAAAATTTGGTGACGCCTATCATTCCCATGACGCCATTTACGCCCAAGTTCGGGCTGCTCATCCCGGCGCAGGACATGTGGAGATATCGGACCTCCATGGTCAGAGCCAGGTCGCGGCGCAAAAAGCGGTGGACCCCGCCTCCCGCCTGTAAATTGAACTCAAAGCTAGCGTTAAGGTCAGGACGGCTAATCCCCGTTCCCGTGAAGCCGGCGCCGGCGTCAATAAATGGAACCCACGGCGTGTCAGTGGCAAAATTGTAGCGCAAGTGAGGCGTAAGGCCGGCCACCCAGCCGTCATGAGGCGAGAATTCGCTCCCTCCAAACAATTCACCCCGCAGTTCCCAATTACCGCGATACCAGTGGTCCCTTGCCACGACCGAACTTAACATATAGCCATAGGAGAGGCTTGCCAGAGCCAAGTCGTGTTTTTGACGGCTTCCAAAGATGTCGAGACCGGCAGTGGCGCCGGATTCCAGCGAAAGCGTTTGAGTTCCACGCTTAAATCCATGGCCCGGTTCACCCTCCCAAATGCCGGTGTGGGGCGGTTGGAAATTGAGGAAAACAACGTTGAAACCGTCATCAACAGTCCAAATGTCGGCTTCAGGATACGGCGCTTCCGCGGAAGGACCCCTTGGCTTGCCATAGGACGCCAAATCCGCCCAAACCTCTCTTTTCGAGGATTGCAGCGTTGCATCAGGTTGGGACTCCGAGTCCAGCGCAAACCACGTGGCGCAGAGAGTCACGACAACACGGCTTGCCAGGACCTGCATTTTCATGTTCAATGTTCCTCCTTTAGTTCGTACAACAGGGAAAGGTCTTCCAACAAATCCGGCCGGAACGTCACCATTTTGTTCGATCCTAAATCATCTCGATCCGCCGACCCGCTCTCGAACATGCGCACTTTTAAAAAGCGGGGATGAGCAACAAGGAGTGTTTCAGAAGGATCGCTCAATTCGAGATGATTATGAATATGGGGCCCCTCGGTGGTCGGAAACACGGGCTTTGAGGCGTCCTGGATGGTTTCCTGGACTGAGAGCCCGTGTTTCTCCGCGATCAGGCCGGCGACCCATCTTTTCAGGGGCGTGAACGATCCGTTCTCTGCGCACCAGTCGGCCAGGTTTTGCGGTGGAACCGTCAGTGTGACGCACCCGTTGGAAAAGCGTAGAAAGGCAAACCCTGCTTCAGTGGGCAGTGCTGTTTTTCGCAACAACTGCGTCAGTTCGTCATCATTGACACTGTCTCCAAACCTGGCGCAAAGCCACTTAAGCGTGTCCAGCAAGTGCACATCTGCGATGGCATGTGTCTCGGTATTCAATGTGATCCTCCATTTTTGGATTTTGGCATCTGTTTTCTTCCGGACGAATCCATCGACGGCTTCACCAAGCGCGGGTGATTGCTGGCTCTTTCATTCTTCATTGTCGAGTCTTTGCCTGATTCTGTGCTCCACCTCACGCCAGTCATCCAGGTTCATGTTGTAAATGCCGCCATGTGAAGTAATGGCTGCTCTCACCAAAAGAAGGATTCTTTCCAGGGGATGTGCTGCAACCGGCGGATGCCAGGTAATGAAAGCGTTGGATTGTTGCTGTTTGTTCATGGCTGGGTATTTCATTGGATGGATCAACTTGCTTCCTTGATACGCGAAATGATCTGGAAGCGCACGCCCCTGCACCCGGGTATGGATGGCACGGATTCTTTGGCGGGGCGGGTGCTTCGCGCAAGGTGAGCGTAGCCCGCGCGGGCGCGTGCGCTTCCGAAGTTGTAAAGGGTCAACACGGTTTGCCGGGGGAATGCTGGAAGGGGCCTGCGGTGGATGGACAGGTCGAATCGCACCGTCTGCCACCGCCGGAGCGGGAGAACATGGCCCCGGCTTTGCACCCCCTTGGGGTCTTCTTCGACTGGATTTATGAAATGCGACATAGGGATGCTCCTCTAATGCGGGTGTGTTGGACCGCGTCCTGGTTCCAGCTAAAGTGGTCAGAGCTTTTTGAGTGGAGCTCGGTCTGGGGGTTGCTCTGAACTTGAGTGCTCATGGTTGGCATAATTAGCTCACAGCCAGGAGCGAGACGGGTTCATCGTGCTTATCGCGCACTTTCCCGGAGGCGTTCGGATCCAGCACTCGTTTGCCATCGACCAGAAACACATATTGATGGTAACCGTGGCTCACTTCCAAGCTGGCCATCCATCGTCCATCCGGCTGCCGAATCATGGGAGTCGCATTGGGATCCCAGTCGTTGAAATCGCCCATGAGCGACACCTCCTGTGCTTGCGGCGCCACGCAGAAAAAGTCGGCATGGTGCAGATTGCACTTTGCGGAATAGTTGGGCGAGAGCCCCTCAAAATGTGATCCGATGAACATAATAGGCCTCCTCTTTTGGCACTGGGCACATAGTTTTATGGTTCTCATATCGATGGGATGAAGGGTTTGAGCTTGGTCAAAATCGCGTTTTTGGTCGCAGTCCCCACCATGCGCACGCGAGGTTCGCCCTCGACAAAATAGAGCAGCGTGGGAATGGAGTGGATGTCATACAAGAGGCTCAGGTCGGGGCTCTCATCGGCGTTGACTTTGACCACTTTGGCTTTTCCCGCCCAATCAGCCGCGATCTCGTTCACGACCGAATCAAGAACCTGACAAGGCCGGCTCCAAGGCGCCCAGAACTTCACGAGAACCGGCTGTTTGGATTCCAAAACTTCGGTGTCGAAGCTCGCTTCTGTGACCTTGACGGTCAGTGCTTGGTTCTCGCTGTTCATGTTTTCCGTCTCTTTCATATTTCACCGTCATTTATGCACGTCGCGTGCCAGCAAGGCCTATCCGCGTAAACGGCTTTGCTTCAGCGACTAACGACGTTTCGCTCCGGCTTTCGACAGGGTTATTAAATCGAACGCGCGAAAAACCGTCTTTTTTGAATTGAAATATGCGTTTGGTCCGGGCAAGTTGCTTCTGGCATGGAATCAACCGCCGACACCAGGCTCGATCCTAACTATGCCTTGCAACTGCTTCTGGACATTTCCAGGAGCATTCGTTGGAGCCTTCACCCGGATTAAAGATCACTGAGTTGTGCGCAGGTGATCGGCTCATTCCCGGAGGGGAAAGCCCTTCCCTCAGCTCAATGGTCCTGCAGTTCAGCTCGGTCATCAAAGCAGTCGTAGTCATGCTGACGGTGCCGCTGGATGAAACCTGCTTGGGGTGCTGCTTCAAAGGCAGGTAAAGCTGTCCTTTCACGACCTCGCCCGTGCATCCTGGCAAGCAGCAACGCCGCTCACCCAGGTCTGCTCCGCATGGGTGTGGGAGTTAACGGGCTCAAGCCCGCGCGATCCGTGCTCTGGGACCCTTCTTGTGGTTTACCGAGGCGGTTGCAACAGATTTCCAGCAGAACACTCGTAACTGTCAGGATGACCGGCCCGAGCACGAGTCCACTCCAGCCAAAGAGAAGCAGCCCGCCCACGAGGGCGACGAAGATACTTACTGAAGGGACCTTCAGCCGGTGTTTCATCAGGACCGGATAGAGGATATTCTCGATTACGCGGATCAGCAGACTGCCCAGGCCGGCCACGCCCAGAGCGTCTCCCCACCTGCCCTCCAGTCCGAGATACACCGCTGCCGGGAGCCAAAGGACAAAGGTATCCACCACGGGCACGAATGCGAACGCCGCCGCCACCGTCGCCCAGAACCATGGTGAAGGAATTCCCAGCCACCAATACATCAGCCCACCCAGTGCGCCTTGGAGCGCGGAGAGAGCGAGCAGGCCGAAGACCGTGGCGTGAACGGTGTCATTGACCCGGCCACAAAGAGTATCGATCTCGCTTTCGCTCAAGGGCAACACCGAGCGGATGTTCTTAAGTATCCGGGCTCCATCGCGCAGGAAATAGAACAAAAGGTACAAGGTCAGACAAACCTGAACGGCTGCAATGGCTGATTCCTTTATCGCCGTGGCCATCATGGTCTTCAGCCAGGTGGAAGCCATCGAGGCGTTTTCCGGCGAACTAAGCTGCTGCTCAGCCAGAGTCAAAAAGTGAGCTGCCTGGGGATGTTCGCCGCCAGCAATGTGCCACTTGCCGGCCGCGATTTGTTTTTGAATGTTTTCCGGGACCGAGGTGGCTTGTTCCGCGAGCATTTGGGCAAACCATGTCCCAGGGGCCACGACGAGCAATCCAATGATGACCAGAGAAAACGCCGCCGCCAGGTTCCGTCTTCTTACTCTTGCCTGAATCCATCGATGGAACGGGGTGAACACCAACGCCAGTGCGCCAGCCCAGACCAGCGATGGGATGCAGGGCTGGGCCATGCGGTAGCAAAGGTAGATGCCCAGCGCAGCCAGCACGGCCAGCGCCATGCCGCGCAACCGGGCGGGAGACCAAACCCCATTGTTGCCAACCAGCGTGTCGTTTGAACTGGGTTGATTCATGTCGAGACGGCCCCCGCGTGATGTCTTGGATCCTCGCCGGCGCCATCAGCGCAGGTCGTCATTAAAGCCCGCGCATTGTCCATGGCCCATTTGGAAAACTCACCGTCTGCATTGCAGGCGCGCCAGTGACGCGCCTTTCCCGAATTCGCAATTTCTCCGGACCGCTTTGATCTAAAGTCCATCAGAGCTTTCAGGCGGCCAGTTGTGCCGGTTGCGCCTCGGTTAATTCGGCTTGGGCTGTATCCCATTCCACCAGTTTCTGCATAATTGTCACTGGGTCTTGGGACTTGTTGATGACTTCCTCTCGCGCGATGATGCCGGCCATATATTTCTCCATCAAGCACCCGTCCAGCGTGACCATGCCATATTTGGCCCCGGTTTGAATGTCCGAACCGATGCGGAATGTTTTGTTGTCGCGAATCAGCGCCGCGATGGCCGGGGTATTGATCATGATTTCATAGACGGCCATGCGCCCCGGCTGGTCAATCCGGGGCAGCAGCAACTGGGAGATGACCGCCTGCAAGACCGTGGAAAGCTGAATGCGGATGGTTTCCTGCTGGTTGATCGGGAAGGCGTTCACCAGGCGGTCAATGGTCTTGGCCGCCCCCGTGGTGTGCAGAGTGCCGAAAACCAGGTGGCCGGTTTCTGCGGCGGTCACGGCCGCCTCCATCGTTTCCAAGTCCCGCAGCTCGCCGACCAGGATGACATCCGGGTCCTGCCGCAAGGCGCGCCGCAAGGCCTCGGCGAAACTGGGGACATCGACGTGGACCTCGCGCTGGGTGACGATGGCCCGTTTATGGTGGTGATAATACTCGATGGGATCCTCGACCGTGATGATGTGGACGTCATCGCGCTCCTCGTTGATGATGTTGATCATCGAGGCCAGCGTCGTGGTTTTACCCGAACCCGTGGGGCCGGTGACCAGCACCAAACCGCGCGGCTTGTGCAAAAGCGTCTGAATGGTTTCCCGCGGCAAGCCAATCTCTTCCAGGGTGAGCAACTTGGTGGGTATCTGGCGCAGGACCATGCCGAAGTTGCCCTTCTCCTTGAAAACGCTGACACGGAACCTGGCCGCGTCGCCGAACGCAAAGCCAAAGTCCGCCCCGCCTTGTTCGCGCACTTGCTGTATGTAGTTCTCGGATGTCATGCTATTGACCAGTCCATCGACATCTTGTGGCTGCAAGTTCGGACCCTCGACACGGTTAAGAATGCCATGGACTCGAATGACCGGCGGCACCCCGACGCGAATGTGCAAGTCGGAAGATTTCTCGGCCACCATTAACTGCAATAAATCAGGCATTGAATATGTCATATCTTTCTCTTACGCACAGCCCGTGCCAGATGACCTGGAGATGTGTAAAACCCTGAACGACAGTGATTAATGACTACAGCCGGCCAATTTCCGCAGGTTGTAAAATCGAACAGGGTCGAAAAGCCGTACTTTGCGATTGAACCTCCCCGCTGGATATGCCAGTCTGGTCGGGTTATGGAATCAAGCGCTGACACCCGGCTCGATCCCAACTATGCGCTGCAAGTGCTTCTGGACATCGCGCATGAGCAGTCGCTCGATCGTCTCCTGCGCAAACTCGTCGAAGGTCCCGTGAAGCGGCCCCTGATTGTATGCGTTCAGGTCTGGTTGATCGAAAAAGGCGATCTGTGCGCCACTTGCCCATATCGGCCTGAATGTCCCGACCAGTCCCGCTGTCTTCACTTGGCGGCGGAGAAGGCGAATTCCATCCTGGAGCCTGGAAAGGGGTTCGGTCAGTTCAATCGCAACAGTCGCTTCCCGTTGGGCGTTGAGCCGCTGGGAAGCGTCGCCGCCAGCGGCCAGGAAAGCTTGATCCCGGATTTGGAGTCGCACCCAGGCATCACCATCCCTGCCTGGGTGAAGGAGGAGCGCATCCGCGGATGTTCCATCACTCCTATTCAGTACAATCAAGAAACCCTGGGTGTCATTGTCGGTTACTCCCGCAACAATCTGTCGGAGGAAATCCGCCCCTGGGGACGGCTTTATGCGGACCAAATCGGCGCCGCCGTGGCCAACGCGCGCGCCTTTGAGGAAATCCGCCTGGCCGGCAAACGCCTCGAGCAAGCCAACCAAACGCTTGAGCGGGAACTGGCTGAGCGCAAAGAAACGGAGGAGAAACTCAGGGAAAGCGAACAGCGGTACCGCCGGATTGTGGATATGGCGTCCGAGGGCATTTGGGAACTCGATGAGCAATTCGTAACCACCTTGGTGAATCAGCGCATGGGGGAAATGCTTGGGTACGATCCAAAGGAGATGGTGGGCAGGAAGCTCCATGAGTTTCTGTTCGAGGACGACCAGGCCGAGCTGTCAGCAAGGATAGCAGCCCGTCGCCAGGGGCTGACCGAGCGGTATGAACAGAGATACCGCCACAAGGGTGGCAGCACCGTATGGATGTATGTTTCCGCCACGTCGAGGTTTGATGCCGAGCATCGTTTCACAGGCTCCTTCGCCATGCTGACGGACATCACCGAACGCAAGCAGGCGGAGGAAGAGGTGCGCCATACCGCCGCGCAGTGGCAGGCTACCTTTGACGCGGTGCAGGATTTCGTTTTGCTGCTCGACAAGGATTTCCGCATCTTGCGAGCCAACCGTGCGGCGGCGAAGTTCCTGGAGCTGCCGTTTGACAAAATCGTCGGGAGACACTGCTACAATCTGATCCACGGTACCTGCACGCCCCCTGCGGAATGCCCTCTCGCCAAAGTGCGCCAATCTCGCAGGCATGAAGAAGAGGAGATCCTGGCTGGAAAGGGAGGTCCTTGGTTGTCGGTTTCAGTTGACCCTCTATTTGACCCGAGCGGTGAGCTTGCACAGGTCGTCCATGTGGCGCGCGACATCACGGAACGCAAGCGCGCCGAGGAGGCGCTGCGCAGAAGTGAGGCTTATCTGGCGGAAGCGCAGCGGCTGACCCACACAGGCAATTGGGCTTGGGATCCGGCCAGTGGCGAGATTAACTACAGTTCGGAGGAAAGCCTCCGCATTTTTGGATTCGATCCACAAGAGGGTTTGCCGGCCATTGCAGTGGTCGTGCAACGGATCCACCCGGAGGATCGGGACAAGTTCCAGCGGGCGCGGAATGCGGCGTCCCTCGAGAAACTGGATCACGACTTCGAGTTCAGGGTCGTCCTGCCCGATGGAACGGTCAGACACATTCATTCCCTGGGCCATCCAGTAATAAGTCCCAATGGAGACGTTGTTGAAGTAGTCGGCACCAATGTCGATATCACGGAGCGCAAGCGCGCTGAGGACGAGTTGCGCAAGCACCGGGAGCACCTCGAAGACCTGGTGAAGCAGCGGACCGAACAACTAACCGAAGCCAAGGCCCGGGCCGAAGCCGCCAATCGCGCGAAGAGCACCTTCCTGGCCAACATGAGCCATGAGTTGCGCACCCCCCTCAACGCCGTGCTCGGTTTTTCCCGGCTGCTCAAGAGCGGTCCGGACGTGACGCCGCACCAGCAGGAGGCGCTGGATATCATTGTCCGCAGCGGCGAGCACCTGCTGAACTTAATCAACAACGTCCTGGACATGGCCAAGATCGAGTCCGGTAGAGTGGTCCTGGAGGAGTCCGAAGTGGACCTGCACCGGTTATTGCACGAGATGCAGTCCCTGTTGGGAGTGGGGGCCGTGGAAAAGGGACTCCGTTTCGCCTTGGATCGTGACCCGGATCTGCCCCGGTTTGTTGCTGTGGACGCAGGCAAACTGCGCCAAGTCTTGCTGAACCTGCTTGGCAACGCGATCAAGTACACGGATTCAGGCGGGGTGAAGCTTTGCGCCAGGCTCGCCAACATCAGCGGGTCCGAAGAAGCCAAAGTGCGATTTGAGGTTGAGGACTCCGGGCCCGGCATGAGCCAGGAGGATTGCAAGCGCATCTTCTTTCCCTTCGTGCAATTGGGCGACCAGGCTCCCGCGCACGCCGGGACTGGATTGGGATTGGCCATCTGCAAGCAATACGTTGAGCTTATGGGAGGCCAGATTGGCGTGACCAGCAAGCCAGGCAAGGGCTCGGTGTTTTATTTCACTATTCCAGTGCGCCTCCTTCCGGCGGTGGCGGAGCGCGATGAGCTGAAGAACCCGCGCATTTTGGGTTTGGCCGACGGGCAGCCCTGTTACCGGCTCCTCATTGTCGAAGACCAGCCCGATAACCGTCTGCTGCTGCGAAGGCTCTTGGAGCCGCTTGGCTTTGAGTTGCGTGAGGCCGCCAACGGACAGGAGGCAGTGGCACTGTTCGAGCAATGGCATCCAGACCTGATTTGGATGGATATCCGCATGCCGGTGATGGACGGGCTGGAAGCCGTCCATCGGATTCGGGCGACCAAGGCCGGCGCCGATACCAAAATCATCGCCCTCACGGCTCACGCCTTGGAGGAAGAGAGAGAACCCATTATGGCAGCCGGTTGCGACGACCTCGTGCGCAAACCGATTCGGGAACAGGAGCTCTTCGGAGCCTTGGCCCGGCACCTGCGCCTGAAATTCATCTATGAAAAGGCGCCGCCTCAGGAGAACGCGCCGGAGCCGCCGGGGCTTACCCTGCGCCCGGAGCAATTGGACGCGCTCCCTGCGGAGCTGCTGCGGGATTTGCGTCAGGCCGTCGTTGAACTGGACACAGCTCGCACGCGTGCCCTGATCGAGCAGGTCACCGAGCGGGATGCTTCGCTGGGCCGGGCTTTGAACACGCTGGCCACACAGCTTGGCTACAAACGTCTTTTGAAATTGCTGGAAAAGAGACAGACCTTATGAGCGAAGACAAGAAACTGATTTCAGCGCGGGAAGAGATTCTGGTGGTGGAGGACACCCCCGCCAGCCTGCGTCTGCTGACCGAACTGCTGACCCGGCACGGCTTTCACGTCCGTCCGGCGGAGGACGGCGCCCTGGCGCTGGAATCCGTAGCCGCCAAGACTCCAGACTTAATCCTGCTCGACGTAAGCATGCCTGGCATGGATGGCTATGAGGTGTGCCGTCGCTTGAAGGCGGACGAAAAGAGCAGCCGCATCCCTGTTATTTTTATTAGCGCCTTTGGCGATACGCGCCAGAAAGTCACAGGGTTTGAGGCCGGCGGTATTGATTACATCACCAAGCCCTTTGAGGCCGAGGAAGTGCTCGCGCGGGTCAGAACGCATTTGCGGCTGCGCCAGGCGGAAGAAGCTCTGCGCAACGCGCACAACACGCTGGAACGCCGAGTGCGGGAACGCACCGCTGAACTCCAGGCCTCCAATCAAGCCCTGCGGGAGAGCGAAGAAAAAGCTCGCCGGGCATTCGAGGAAGTCGAGGTGCTCAAGTCTCAGCTCGAATTGCACAATACCTATTTGCAGGAAGCGGTCGTGGAGGCCAAGGCCTTTGGCGACCTGGTCGGCCAAAGCGCGGCGTTGAATCACATCGTCAGCCAGGTTGATGTCGTCGCTCCCACGGAAGCTTCCGTGCTCATTTTGGGCGAGACCGGAACGGGCAAAGAACTGGTCGCCCACGAAATTCACCGCCGCAGCGCGCGCAAGGACGGCCCGTTGGTCCGTGTCAATTGTGCCTCCATTCCACGGGAGCTGTTCGAGAGCGAGTTCTTTGGCCATGTCAAAGGCGCTTTTACCGGAGCGGTCAAGGATCGGGTGGGCCGTTTTGAAACCGCCAACGGAGGAACGATCTTTCTGGACGAGGTCGGCGAAATCCCATTGGAAACTCAGACCAAGCTCCTGCGCATCCTGCAGGAGAAGCGCTATGAACGTGTGGGCGATGACCGAACCCGCCAGGCGGATGTGCGCGTTGTCGCGGCGACAAATCGGGACTTGAAGAAAGCCGCGGAAGCAGGCCACTTTCGTGAAGATCTGTATTACCGCCTGAACGTTTTCCCCATCCAGGTCCCGTCGCTCAGGGAACGGATGGACGACATCCCGTTGCTGGCGAAACATTTCGTTGATCTTTCAACCAAGGAGCTGAAATGCGCCAAACCGAGGCTGACCCGGGCCGCCGTGGCAAAACTGCAAAACTACGATTGGCCAGGCAACGTTCGGGAATTGCGCAACGTGCTGGAGCGCGCCGTGATCCTGGCGCGCGGCGGACCTTTGGACTTCGACCTGCCCGAGGCGAGTTTTCCCGCGCCCGTGCCCCGCCCCGCCCCGCCAGGCGGTTCCCCGGACGAGGGCGATGCCCACCCAACCTACCTCACGGAAGCCGAACTCCAACGCCGCGAGCGCGAGAACCTCTTGCGGGTCCTGGAGACGGCCAACTGGAAGATCAAAGGCCCTAATGGAGCGGCGGAGCGGCTCGGCATCAAACCCACGACCCTGCTTTCAAGGATGAACAAATGGGGGTTAAAGAAACCCGGGCAGGAGGCCTCCTGATTTACTCCTTGTCTTTTTCCACGCCCCGGGCTGGCGGCGGGGGTCTTCCCAGCAGGAAGCCGGCGGGGTATCTCTGAAGCTTGAGCAGAGTGTCATCCAGGTCCCTGGACGCAAGCCGCAGGTTGGCGAGCGAGTCGTTGAGCGAAGCAGTGTCCAGGTTCGCCATGAAAACGTTCAGTTGACGGATGGTTCCCTTCACGCCGGTCAGCACTTCATCCGCGTCATTTGAGACTTTGGCCAGATGCATCTCCCGCAGGTCGCCGCGCAGTTGTGTCATCAGCGTATCGGCATTGGTGGCCAGCTCCCGGTAGTTCACCTCGTCCAGATGGCCCATCAGTTTTTGGGCGAGGCTCAGATCGCCTTCCATTCGGTCCATGAGTTTGTTCGCGGCGGCCAGGTCCCGCTCCAACGACGCGCTCATGGCGCCGAAGTCCATCTGCGCCGTGTTGTGGAACGTCTTTTGCACTGAGTCCAGCAGTTCGCTGATTTGGCCGGGAGCCGAAGGGATGCACTGGTAACGCGGCGTCCAGGGAAACGGTGGCGCCGGATATTGCGCGGGGTCCATGTATTCCAAGGACAGCAGGCTCGTGCCGGTGAAGCCTTGCGCCTTCACACGCGCCCGCAGCCCGCTGTTGACTTGGGCCTGGACCCGTTCGGCCATGATCTTGGCGGGGACCATGGGCGCGATCTTGTTGCGCACCTCGAACTCAACCACGACGTATCTCGGCTCAGGCCGTTCATAGATGTTCCAACTGAAATCCAGCCGCGTCACTTTGCCAACCTGGACGCCGCGCAAGGTCACCGGCGCTCCCACGGCCAGGCCGTCCGCGTTGTCAGCCAGGTAGGTTTCCAACATCATTGTTCTCTGGAAATAACTCATCGCGCCGAAGCCAAAAAGGCCGGCGCACAGCAGGCCAAAGCCGATCAGGACGAACAGGCCAAGCTTGAAATCATTTGTTTTCGCATTCATGGCTTCTCACTCCGTTTATGGATGGACTCGGTGTGGATTCCCGGTTGAAGAACCGCTGCACCGCGTCATCGGTTGAATGGTCTCGCAAATCGGCCGGGGTCCCTTCCGCGATAATGGTTCCGTTGTGCGCGTCGAGCATGATCAGATGATCGGCGATGGCGTTGATGCTCGGCAGGTCGTGCGTCACGATGACGAAGGTGATGCCGAAGCAATGGGAGAGTTGCTTGATCAGCGCGTCCAGTCCCGCCGAAGTAACCGGGTCCAATCCCGCGGAGGGTTCATCGAGAAAAAGGATGCTGGGGTCCAACGCCAGGGCTCGCGCGATGGCGGCGCGCTTTTGCATGCCGCCGCTCAGTTCGGAGGGCATTCGGTAAGCGGCGCCATCCAATCCCACCACCTTCAACTTGGCCAGCGCAACGTCTTCCTTGACCTCTTCGGGAAGATCGGTGAATTCGTCAAGCGGCAGACGCACATTTTCGGCGACCGTCATTGAACCGAACAGCGCGCCGCTTTGATACACCACGCCAAACTGGCGGAGCAACCGCGTCCGCTCCTCTCCTTCGGCGGTCACGATGTTCTCGCCGTCAATCCACACCTGGCCCTTGAGCGGCGGGATAAGCCCGATGATGTGTTTCAGGAGCGTGCTCTTGCCGCTGCCGGAGCCGCCGACAATCACGAACACTTCGCCCCGGCGCACGTCGAAGGAAATGTCATGCAGGATGAGCCGGCCGCCGTAGCCGCCGGTCAGGTGCCTGACCCTGATGACGATGTCGCTGGGTGAGTTCATTGGCTTAAAAGGAAGCTCGCCCCGGCGAACACCGTGTCCGCTAAAATGATCAGGAAAATGCTGCTCACCACCGCCCTCGTTGCCGAGACCCCCACGGCAATGGGGCCTTCTCCGGTTTGTAACCCACGCAGACAGCCCACCCCGGAAAAAATCAGGCCGAAGACCACGCTCTTGCCCAACCCAACCCCGATATCGACCAAATGCACCCGCGTCGCCATCTGGTGATAGATCGTCGAAATCGGAAACCCCAGCGACATCATCACCAGCGTGCCGCCCAGCAACCCGGCAAACATTGTATAGACAGTCAAAATCGGCGTGAGCAGGATCCCGGCCGCCACGCGCTGCAAAGCCAGAAACCGGACCGGCTCAAGGCCCATTGTCGTCAGCGCCGCCAGCTCCTCGTTCACTTTCATCGTGCCCAGCTCCGCCGCGAACGCCGCGCCGGATCGGCCTGCCAGCATAATCGCTGTCATCATGGGCCCCAGTTCCCGCACCGCTCCGTAGCCCACCATGTCCGCAATGAAAATCTGCGCCCCAAATTGTGCCAGCGGCGGCGCGCCCTCGAATCCGATCATCAGGCCGATCAGAAAGCTCAACATCGATACAATCGGCAACGCGTTCGCCCCCGCCGTCACGCACAGGCGCTTGATTTCCCCCCAGCGCAAATGTTCAGGGTGAAAAACCGCCGCTCCCAACTCGGCCGCCATCGTCCCAAGAAAGGCCACGTCCTCGCGCAGTTCCCGCGCAAAGTCTCGCACGCCTCTCGCAACCTCCTCGGGCAATGACAGGTGCCGCAGCCCCTCCCCTTGATCTGCCCAGGCATCCACCTCCGTAAACTGCTCCAATAGTTCGTTGGACTCTTCGCTTAATCCGCGCACCGTGACCTTGGCCAGTGGAGTGAAGCCGCCGACCTTCAAGTAGCGCAGCAGGGCCAATCCGGCACTTCCGCCGAGTTCGAGGGCGGTCACATCCACCTCCAGATCTGCCACTTTGAGCGGCCGAAGTTGCGTCTCAAGTTCCCGCCACAGCCCGCCCATGTTATACACGTCCAACCTTCCCCGGAGCACCACGGTCACGCGACCGCCCTCCAGCGCCTGCACTTGGGCTTGCACCGCAGTTGTTGTCGTTTCAGTCTGTTTTGCTTTCATGAGTGGGCGAGGCGCTTAATCCTCGAACGTCGGCGTCAAATTGGGCGAGAATCTGGATTAATGCTTCATTCCAACCCGCCATAAGGGCATTGGCGCTGCGCGCCTTCAAAGGAATGTGGCGCGAATATTCGCGCTCAAGCCTGAGCTTCCCTGGTATCCCGTTCGGAGAGTCGAACAGGACAAATTGGAGAGTTAAAACCGCGGCGGCGGCCCGGGGCTTTCGGAAGTCTCCGTATAGCTCCATCACACTGATCTCCGCCATCGTGTTGGGTTTAAGGGCGCTGCCCGGCTCCACGACGGATTCAAACCAGCCGCTCTGGCGCATCCAACTGCGGATGGGATAAAGCAGGCTTTCGGAGCTTGAGACAAGGAACTCGGCGTAAGGATCGGATTCGTAGGAATACTCGCCTGTGCGGTACACGAGAGAGCGGCCATCAAACGGCGCCGCAACCCGCAACGACCGGATCGCCAACACCCCGTGCCCCGCCGAACCACCGTCCTGCTTGGAAGCGGCCGGGATCGCAAATGCGAAGGTTTGCGTGTCGAGGTGAGGGCGCGAAAGGCAGCCGGAGAAAAGGCAAACCGCAAGCACAAACACAGTTCTGAAGAAAACGCTCATGAGGACCTCCGCTAGTCCGGAAAAAAGGGGGCGAGGATTGAGAACTGGAGTCCTTCACCCCCTTTGAACGCGCGATCTCAGTCGCGTCGGCTCCGCATGGCGAGCACACCGGCCAAAAGGCCCACGCCAAAGGCGATGCCGATCGCCTGGTAGGGATGCCCTCGGACAACCCTGTCGGTCGCCTTGGCAGCGGCAACGGTCTTCTCTTCCAACCGCTCGCAAGCATGTTTGGCCTTCTCGATGGCGGTTTCCAATTTCGCGTGAATCGCGCTCCTTGGCGTCTCTTCAAGTTCTGCAGTGTTCATATATT
>Ga0326727_10010385_pt1 | contig 22206 bp, 19 predicted proteins | sample MB2enrmetagenome_FD_207643 | JGI IMG/M metagenome (GOLD analysis project Ga0326727, IMG submission 207643) | Lab enriched peat soil microbial communities from McLean, Ithaca, NY, United States - MB29MY | ecosystem: Environmental > Terrestrial > Soil > Wetlands > Peat | place: USA: New York...
TGGTGGAGATGGAAATGAACGACAACACCTGGCACATGGTGCGCTCCACTCCGCGGGTCACGGGGTTTGTGGGTTCCGGGCAGCGGCCCAGTCCTCTCAGCGCCGAGGAAGTTGACCGGATTGTCCATCGCGTGGAAGTGGCGGCCGAACATCCTAAGCCCAAGCTCAAATTTGACCGGGGGGAGAACGTCAAGATTACCGACGGCCCTTTCAAGGACTTCAATGGCATCGTGGACGAGATCAACGAAGACCGTTCCACTTTGCGCGTAATGGTGACCATCTTCGGGCGTGCCACGCCCGTGGAGTTGGATTTCTATCAGGTGGAAAAGATTTAGGACGGTGATGAGTGACGAGCAGCAAAGTCTGGAGTGCGCTCGTGTTTTGCTTATCACTCTTCACTCGTCACTAGGGGTTAAGGACTATGGCAAAGCGCGTTACAGCAATGGTGAAGCTTCAGATTCCGGCGGGGAAAGCCACTCCCGCGCCGCCCGTGGGGCCGGCCTTGGGCCAGCACGGAGTCAACATCATGGACTTCTGCAAATCCTTTAACGCCAAAACCTCTGCGAAGGATCAGGAAGGCTTGATCATTCCCGTGGTCATCACGGTCTTCCACGACCGCAGTTTCACCTTTGTCACCAAGACGCCTCCTGCCGCGGTGCTCTTGAAGCGCGCGGCGGGAATTGCCAAGGGTTCCGGAGAGCCCAACCGCAACAAGGTGGGAAAGGTTACCGAGAAGCAGGTAGAAGAAATCGCCAAGCTGAAGCTGCCGGACCTGAACGCTCGGGACCTGGCGGCAGCGGTTGCCACCATCAAGGGCACAGCGCGCAGCATCGGGATAGAAGTCGCGGGCTGAACGAAATGCGAAACTCGAAATTTCTGATGCAGAGAGCCGAGTTTTGAATTTCGAGTTGCGAAGGGGAGTTGCTGGAATGGCTAAAGTGGGAAAGAAGTATGAGGCGTCCGCCAAGCTGGTTGACAAGCCCGCCTATGCGCTGGCGGATGCCATGCCGTTGGTCAAGAAGGCGGCATTTGCGAAGTTTGATGAAACCGTGGAAGTCGCCATGCGTTTGGGAGTCGATCCCAAGCATGCGGACCAGATGGTGCGCGGAACGGTGGTTCTGCCGCACGGGCTGGGGAAGTCCAAGCGCGTGATCGTGATCGCTTCCGGCGATAAGGTGCGCGAGGGACGCGAAGCCGGCGCGGATGAATCCGGCGGTGACGATTTGGTGCAGAAGATCCAAGCTGGCTGGATGGACTTTGATGCGGTTGTGGCCACGCCTGACATGATGAAGTCCGTAGGGCGCCTGGGCAAGGTGCTGGGGCCGCGAGGACTGATGCCCAACCCCAAGACGGGGACAGTCACGTTGGATGTGGCGAAGGCCGTCAGGGAAGTGAAAGCCGGCAAGGTGGAATTCCGCGTTGACAAAACGGGCATCATCCACTGCCCGGTCGGCAAGGTCTCTTTCGAGGCCGCCAAACTGGCGGAAAACGCCGGGGCGCTGATATCCAGCGTCCTCAAAGCCAAGCCTCCCTCTGCCAAGGGAAAATACGTCAAGAGCATCGTGGTTTCATCCACCATGGGCCCTGGGCTGGCGATTGATCTGGCTTCCGTGGAGGCCGCGTAACTAAAAGAAGTTTAGGAGTTAGAAGTTAGGAGTCAGGAGAAGGGCAAGCTTATTCTAGTTCCTAGCTTTTACCTCATCGCAAGGAGTGAGCATGGATCGGGAAGAGAAGAAGAAGAAAGCGGAGACGCTGCACGAAGAGCTGACGAAAGCGCGGGGCATCATCCTTTCGGGGTTCCAAGGTATCACGGTGGCCCAGGATTTTAATCTGCGCAGGAAGATCGCCGGAACGGGCGCGCGATACAAGGTGGTGAAAAACCGCCTGATCGAGCGCGCGGCCAAGGGGACATCGGTCGAGCCGATTGCACAAAAGCTGGCGGGAACGACCTCTGTGGCCTTCACCGAAACCGACCCCGTGGCGCTGGCGAAAGCGTTAACGGAGTACGCCAAGGAAAACCCCATCTTGACCTTTAAGTCGGGAGTGGTCGAGGGAAGGGTGGTTTCGCTGGCCGACTTGAACGCGCTCGCGAACTTGCCCTCCCGGGAGCAATTGCTTTCCAAAGTTCTGTTTTTGTTCAATTCACCGGCGCAACGGGTGGCATCGACGCTGTCAGGTGTGGCTCGCAACCTCGCCTACGTCATCCAACAGGCCGTGAAAGAAAAGAAATTCCAGGAAGCGCCCGGCAACTAGTACTGTAGTTATCGGGAAGCGCCTTTCGGAGGAGGAGAATCTAGCATGTCGGAACGGGTAGAGAAAATTGTTGAAGAAGTGAAGAGTTTAACTCTGCTGGAAGCTGCGGAGCTCGTCAAGCGGCTCGAGGAAGTGTTGGGCGTGTCCGCAGCAGCGGCAGCTCCAGTGGTGGGGGCGGGAGCGGCTGCGGCCACCGCAGCGGGCGCGGCGCCAGCCGAGGAGCAGACGGAGTTCTCAGTGGTCCTGACCGCCGTGGGAGCAAACAAGATCAATGTTATCAAGGCCGTCCGCGAAGTCACCAGCCTCGGACTGAAAGAAGCCAAGGACTTGGTTGATGGCGCTCCCAAGCCGATTAAAGAAGGCGTTTCCAAGGAAGAGGCGGAAACCATCCGGAAAAAGTTCACCGAAGCGGGCGCTACCGTAGAAGTGAAATAACCGTCCTCCCACCAAGCCGCAGGGAGGTAAGGGTTAAACCCGTACTTCCCTGGAGGATATGGCCTGGTGGCAAGGCCCTCTCACACATCGTGATGAGTGAGGAGTGACGAGTGACGCGCCTAGCGCAAAAACGAGGTTTCCAGAATTGGCTTGTCACTTTCCACTTGTCGCTGCTCTTAAGTGGCACGGATGATCCCGTGGACCGCTGGGCCATCGGGGTGACTGGATTGCATCCTCACAAGCCTCGTGTGCATCCAAAGTAGTAAGGGACCTGTGTCATTCATTGTCCGAACGACTTTTGAAATTTCAAGCAAGGAGCAAAAGGAATGCCTAACGGCGGGAACGGCGCTGTGCGTCAACGCATTAATTTCTCTAAAATTCCGACGGTGATTAAGATTCCTAATCTCATCGAGGTCCAACGGCGCTCCTACGAGCGCTTCCTCCAGATGAACCTTCTACCCTCGGAACGGGAGGACGTGGGTCTGCAAGCCGTCTTTAATTCCGTCTTCCCCATCACGGATTTCCGCGGCATCGCGCAGTTGGACTTTGTGGATTACTCCATCGGCAATTGGGAGTGCAAATGCGGAAGCCTGAAGGGGCTCCATCACTTGCGCAGCACCTGCAAGAACTGCGGGCACACGGTCATTACCGACCCCTTCAAGGTGGGCGAGGTCCTCTGCACCAAGTGCGGCACCTTCAACAAGAATGTGGTGACGTTCTGTAACAAGTGCGGTGACCCGGTGGCCCTCCAGTTGAAGTACGACGTCACCGAATGCCAGGAGCGCGGCATGACTTTTGCGGCGCCCCTGAAAGTTACTATCCGCCTCACGCTTTATGACAAAGACAGCGATACCGGCCATAAGAGCATCCGGGACATCAAAGAACAGGAAGTTTACTTCGGTGAAATCCCCCTGATGACTGAAAACGGGACGTTTATCATCAACGGCACCGAACGCGTCATCGTCAGCCAATTGCACCGCTCGCCGGGAGTCTTTTTCGAGTCGAATACCCAGAAGACTTACTTCCTCGGGAAGATCATCCCTTATCGCGGATCGTGGGTGGAATTTGAGTACGACACCAAGAATCTTCTTTACGTCCGGATTGATCGGAAGCGCAAATTTCTTGCCACCATTTTTCTGCGGGCGTTGGGACTGAAGAACGATTCCGAAATCCTCAAGTCCTTCTATAAGGTCGAGAAAATTTCTCTCAAGGATCGCAAGCCGTTCTGGGAGGTTTCGGAGGGACTGGTTAACAACCGGATCTCCAAGAGTATCGATCACCCCCGCACGCATGAAACGCTGGTGCCGGCCGGACGCAAGATTACGCCGGCGGCCTTTAAGGAAATCCAAAAAGCCAAGATCACCCAGGTGGAAGTGGCTGCCCACGATTTGGAAGGTGCTTTCACCGCCGCCGACATCGTTGACCCCTCCACAGGAGAGGTGCTGCTCGAAGCTAACAATGAAATTACCTCGAGCACTCTGAACACCATTCTGGATTCCGGAATTGAGGAATTGCAGGTGTTCTTCCCCGAACGAGACGATACCGGGGTCGTCATTAGCCAGACTTTGAAGCGCGACACCCTCAAGACACCGCAGGAAGCGCTGATCGAGATGTATCGCAAGATGCGCCCGGGCGATCCCCCGACGCTGGAAACCGCCACCTCGCTCTTCAATGGCATGTTCTTCGATCCTCGCAAGTACGATTTCTCCCGTGTGGGCCGGCTGAAATTCAATATCAAGCTGGGTTACTACTCCAAGCTCAAGAATCGCCTGGACGACAAGTCCCAGGAATTTGAAATTGAAGACGCGCGGAATTTTCCCCGAGCCAATTTTTACGTCATCGTGGACGACGAGAAGATGTTTGTGGGAACACGAGAAGGGAATATCTGTTCCGAGGTCGTCCGCGCCTGCGAAGGCACCCTGGCCACCGATCATTCCGAGCACTCGCCGGTGCAATTGCCGCTCGATAAGCGGACGCTGGAACCGGAGGACTTTTACGCGGCCATCCGCTACCTGCTGACCTTGAAGAAGAACCCGGGTGGCACCTATACCGTGGATGACATCGACCACCTGGGGAATCGCCGCGTTCGCGCGGTTGGCGAATTGATTGAAAACCAGTTCCGCCTCGGCCTGGTGCGCATGGAGCGGGCGATTAAAGAGAAGATGTCGGTTTACCAGGAAATGTCCACCGCCATGCCCCACGACCTCATCAACGCCAAGCCGGTCATGGCGGCGATTCGTGAATTCTTCGGATCTTCGCAGCTCTCGCAGTTCATGGATCAGACCAACCCGCTCTCGGAGATTACCCACAAGCGGCGGCTATCCGCCCTGGGGCCGGGCGGCCTTTCCCGGGAGCGCGCCGGTTTCGAAGTGCGCGACGTTCACCCGACGCACTACGGGCGCATCTGCCCCATCGAGACGCCGGAAGGTCCCAACATCGGCTTGATCTCTTCGCTTTCGTGCTACGCGCAGATTAACGAATACGGTTTCATTGAAAGCCCCTACCGCAAGGTTCGTGGCGGCCGCATCGTGGATTACGTCACCGTGACACACGGCGGCGACGGGCCCTGGAAAGTGGGCGAGCACGTGGAATGGAGCACGGTGGAGAAAACCAACGAAGAGCTGCGCGAGAAGAAGCGCAAGCTGGTGGAATACGAACCGTTCTCCTTCTACCAGTCGGCGTGGGAAGAGGACCAGTACGTGATCGCGCAAGCCAACGTGGGCGTTGACGACAAGGGGCGCATCATTCACGAATTGGTCAACGCGCGGCAAGCCGGCAACTTCGTGCTCAAGCGCCGCGACGAGATTGATTACATCGATGTCAGCCCCAAGCAACTGGTCAGCGTGGCGGCTTCGCTGATCCCGTTCCTCGAGAACGACGACGCCAACCGCGCACTGATGGGCTCCAACATGCAGCGGCAGTCGGTTCCTTTGTTGCGCGCGCAGGCGCCGCTGGTGGGCACGGGTATGGAAGAAGTCACGGCCCGCGATTCCGGCGCCGTGGTCATCTGCCGCCGCAACGGCGTGGTGGATAGCGTGGACAGTGAACGCATCATCGTGCGGGTGGAAGGCGACGGCCACAGCGGGCAGCTCTCCCGCGAAGTCGGAGCGGACATCTATCAGCTCATCAAGTTCCGCCGCTCCAATCAGAACACTTGCATCAACCAGAAGCCGGTGGTCCACAAGGGGCAGCGGGTTCATGCCGGTCAGGTCCTGGCCGATGGTCCATGCACCGACCAAGGCGAGTTGGCCCTGGGCCGCAACGTCCTGGTGGCGTTCATGCCCTGGCGCGGCTACAACTTTGAAGACGCCATCCTGGTCAGCGAAAAACTGGTGAAGGAAGATTCCTACACCTCGATCCACATCGAGGAGTTCGAAATCGAATCCCGCGACACCAAGCTGGGACCGGAAGAAATTACCCGCGACATTCCCAACCTTTCCGAATCCCTGTTGAAGGATCTGGATGAAAGCGGCGTCATCCGCATCGGCGCTTACGTCAAGCCGGGCGACATTCTGGTGGGCAAGGTCACGCCCAAGGGCGAGACGCAACTGACCCCGGAAGAAAAACTGTTGCGGGCGATCTTCGGCGAAAAGGCCGGAGATGTGCGCGACGCCTCCCTGACCTGCCCTCCGGGAATTGAAGGCATCGTTGTGGATGTGAAGATCTTTTCGCGCAAGGGCGCGGATAAGGATGAACGCGCCAAGAACATCGAAGCCTGGCAGGTGGGCCGCCTGGAGAAAAACCTGAACGACGAAATCCGTATTCTCCAGGATGAGCGTTTGAAGCGCTTGTGCGTGTTGTTGGAAGGGGAAGAGCTTCAGGCGGACCTGCACGACGAAAAAACCAACAAGCGGCTGGTTGTCAAGGGCACCCAGCTCACCCGCGACGTTCTCGCCCGCGTCAGCACGCGTAACCTGAAGCGCATGAAGATTGGCAAAAAGGACCCGACCCTCATCGAGAAGATCGATGAGATCGAAGAGATGACTTCGCGGCAGATCGACATCCTGCGGAAGATCACCGACGAAAGGATCCAAAAGCTGAAGAAGGGCGACGAACTTCCGCCCGGAGTCATCAAGCTGGTCAAAGTCTATATCGCCATGAAGCGCAAACTCTCCGTCGGCGATAAGATGGCCGGCCGGCACGGAAACAAGGGCGTGATCGCCCGCATCCTTCCCGAGGAAGACATGCCTTACCTGCCGGATGGAACTCCGGTGGAAGTGGTGCTGAATCCTCTCGGCGTCCCTTCGCGCATGAATGTGGGCCAGATCCTGGAGACGCACCTCGGCTGGGCGGCGCGGGAATTGGGTAACAAGATTCGCCAGCTCTTTTCCACGGAAGCTCGCGCCGAACTGCTCCGCAAGGAGCTGAAGAACCTCTTCCGCAACAACCCCCTGGTCGCGAAGCTTGACACCATGGATGACGAAGAGGTTCTCGATTATGCCCGGGCGATGATGGAGGGAGTTGCCTTTGCCACTCCCGTGTTCGACGGGGCGACGGAACGGGAAATTAAGGACTACCTGGAAAAGGCCGGCCTGCCTCTTTCCGGCAAGATCAATCTCTTCGACGGAATGACCGGGGAGAAGTTCGAACAGCCCGTTACGGTCGGCTACATTTACATGCTCAAGCTTTCTCACCTGGTTGACGACAAGATCCACGCTCGGTCGATCGGGCCTTACTCCCTCATCACCCAGCAGCCGCTTGGGGGCAAGGCGCAATTCGGTGGCCAACGGTTCGGCGAAATGGAAGTCTGGGCCCTGGAAGCTTATGGCGCGGCGTACATCCTCCAGGAGCTCCTCACCGCGAAATCCGATGATGTTTACGGGCGCGCTAAAATTTATGAAGCTATCGTCAAAGGCGAGGCCGCCATTGAGCCGGGCGTGCCGGAATCGTTTAACGTACTGGTGCGGGAGTTGCAGAGCCTCTGCCTCGACGTGGAATTAATCAAGAAGCCCAAGGAACAACTCGCGCCGGTGGGCGCTGAGTAGCAGAGTGAGGAGCCGCCGGGCACGCTCCGCGCCCCACACCGCGCCGGCGCCCCGGTGGCGCAGTCTCGACAAAATCTCTTCTCTCCTCATGAAGGAGGAAAACCTTGTTTCGCAGCAGCCCTTATGATCGAGTAAGCCTGATCGGCGAGTTTGACGCCATCCGCATCAGCTTGGCGTCGCCGGAGAAAATCCGGTCCTGGTCGCATGGTGAAGTGACCAAGCCGGAGACCATCAATTACCGTACCTTCAAGCCGGAGCGTGATGGCCTGTTTTGCGCGCGCATTTTTGGCCCGGTCACCGACTGGGAATGCTTGTGCGGCAAGTACAAGCGCATGAAGCATCGCGGAGTGATCTGCGACAAATGCGGCGTTGAGGTGACCCTTTCCAAGGTTCGCCGCGAGCGCATGGGGCACATCGAGCTGGCTTCCCCCTGCTCGCATGTTTGGTTCTTCAAGGGCCTCCCCAGCCGTATCGGCCACCTGCTGGATATCTCGCTCCGGGACCTCGAGCGCGTCCTGTATTTTGAAAATTACGTGGTCGTCGATCCGGGTGAAGCTCCCCTCAAAGAGAAAGAGTTGCTGACGGAAGAGCGCTATCGGCAACTTCAACAGGATTTCCCTGGCAAATTCCGCGCGGCGATGGGAGCGGAAGCCATCAAGGAACTGCTGAAGCAGGTTGATATCGAAACGCTGGCGGAAGAGTTGCGCGAGAAAATGAAGAGTGACCCGTCGCAGCAGAAGCGGGTGAAGTACGCCAAGCGGCTCAAAGTGCTGGAAGCGTTTCGAAAGTCGGGGAATAAACCGGAGTGGATGATTCTTGACGTGATCCCGGTGATCCCGCCCGAATTGCGGCCGCTGGTGCCCCTCGATGGCGGCCGCTTTGCGACTTCCGATTTGAACGACCTTTATCGCCGCGTCATCAACCGCAATAACCGGCTCAAGAAACTGATTGAGCTGCACGCGCCGGATGTGATCGTGCGCAACGAGAAGCGTATGTTGCAGGAAGCGGTGGACGCGCTGTTTGACAACGGCCGGCGGGGCCGCGTGCTGCGCGGGGCCAACAACCGCCCGCTCAAGTCGCTGTCGGACACGCTGAAAGGCAAGCAGGGACGCTTCCGCCAGAACCTGCTGGGAAAACGCGTCGACTACTCCGGCCGCTCCGTGATCGTCGTGGGGCCGGAGCAGAAACTGCACCAATGCGGCTTGCCCAAGAAGATGGCGCTCGAGCTCTTCAAGCCCTTCATCTATCACCGCCTGGAACAGGCGGGCCACTGCACCACCATCAAAGCTGCGAAAGAGATGGTGGAACGCCAGGAATCGGTGGTTTGGGACATTCTTGAAGAAGTCATCAAGGACCACCCGGTGCTTCTGAACCGTGCTCCCACGCTGCACCGCTTGGGCATCCAAGCCTTCGAGCCGGTGCTGGTGGAAGGCAAGGCCATCAAGATTCATCCCCTGGTTTGCACGGCGTTCAACGCGGATTTTGACGGCGACCAGATGGCCGTTCACATTCCGCTTTCACCGGAGGCCCAAATCGAGGCGTCGGTGCTAATGCTCTCGTCGCAGAACATTCTTTCCCCGGCCAATGGACAGCCGCTCGCCGTCCCCACCCAGGACATCGTGCTGGGTGTCTACTACCTGACCAAGGATAAGCGCGGGGCTAAGGGTGACGGCCGCGCCTTTGCCAACTCGGACGAGGTGATTCTGGCGTTGGAGGCGGGCGAGGTCGAAACCCTGACCCCCATTCGCCTGCGTTACACCGGGCGCGTGATCGACCTGACCACGGCCTATGATAACCAGGACGTTCTCCACACGGAGCCCATCACGGTCAGGAAGCAGTTTATCAACACAACCGTTGGCCGGGTCATCTTCAATGACCACTTGCCCAAGGATCGGACGACGGGTCTACCCTTAATGCCGTTTGTCAATGGGCTGCTTCGGAAGAAGGGCTTGGGCGCGCTGGTGAACTACTGCTACCTGCGCTTCGGCCTCGAAACTACGGTGCAGATGCTGGACGGTATTAAGACGCTGGGCTTCCTGTACGCCACCAAGGCGGGAATCTCCATCGGGATCGATGACCTGGTGGTGCCGCAAAGCAAGGCAGGCTTGGTGAGTGCGGCGGAAAAGGAAGTCATCGAGGTTGAGAAACAGTACCAGGAAGGCGCCATCACCCACGGCGAGCGTTACAACAAGGTGATCGCCATCTGGTCGAACGTCACGGACGACGTGGCCAACGAAATGTTCCAGGTGATGGAGAAGCAGGACACCACCGGCCAGCTCAATCCCATTTACATTATGGCGGATTCCGGCGCGCGCGGTTCAAAGCAGCAAATCCGCCAACTCTCCGGCATGCGCGGCCTTATGGCGAAGCCCTCCGGGGAAATTATCGAGACCCCCATCACCGCGAATTTCCGCGAAGGCCTGAACGTGTTGCAGTACTTCATTTCCACCCACGGCGCGCGCAAAGGCTTGGCGGACACGGCGCTCAAAACCGCCGACTCCGGCTATCTCACCCGCCGACTGGTGGACGTGGCGCAGGATGTGATCATTTCCGAGTTCGATTGCGGCACGCTGGACGGAATCTACGTGGAGCCGATCGTGGAGGCCGGCGAAGTGGTGGAACCGCTCCGCGACCGCATTGTGGGGCGAGTTTCGCTTGAGAAGATTAAAGACTACGAAGGCAATGTAATTGTAGATGTCAACCAAGAGATTAATGAGGACCTGGCGGCGGCGATTCAGGCGGCGGGTATTGAGAAGGTGCGTATCCGCTCTGTGCTCACCTGCGAGTCGCGGCGAGGCGTTTGCGTGCGGTGCTATGGGCGCAACCTGGCCACCGGGCGAGTGGTGGAAATGGGCGAGGCGGTGGGAGTTATTGCCGCGCAGTCCATTGGCGAGCCGGGCACGCAGCTCACCATGCGCACCTTCCACATCGGCGGTACGGCCAGCCGTATTTCCGAGCAGAGCACTCTGGAGGCAAAGAACCACGGCTTCCTGAAGTACCACAGCATTCAGACCGTCATGAACCGCGAAGGCGCCCACGTGGTCATGAATCGCAATGGCGCGGTGGCCATTGTGGACGACAAAGGCCGCGAGCGCGAGCGCTACGCGGTGGTGTACGGCGCCCGCGTCAAAGCGGCGGACGGCGCCCCCGTGAAAATAGGCGATAACATTGTCGAGTGGGATCCTTACACGTTTTCGATCCTCACTGAAGTCGCCGGGACCGTGCAGTTCAAGGACCTCGAGGCCGGTGTCACCGTGCAGGAACAGGTGGACGAGGTCACCGGCTTGTCGCAATTGGTCGTGAAACCGGACTTTGAAGAAAAGTATCAGCCGCAAATGGTCATCCGCAACGAGAAGAAGGGAACCAAGAAGTACTTGATGCCTGGGCGCGCCCACCTGATGGTCCAAGAGGGCGACGAAGTGAGTCCGGGCGACGTGCTGGCCAAGATCCCGCGCGAAACCACCAAAACCAAGGACATCACCGGTGGCCTGCCGCGCGTGGTCGAACTGTTCGAAGCGCGCAAGCCTCACGAGCCCGCGGTCATTACGGAAATCGACGGCGTGGTTCGTTATGCGGAGGTCATCAAACGCCAGCGCAAGATTCTGGTGGTTCCGGATAAGGGCGAGACCAAGGAATATTTGCTTCCCAGCGGCGTGCACGTCTCCGTGCAGGAAGGCGAGCGCGTGAAGGCGGGTGAGCCGCTTATGGATGGCCCGCGCAACCCGCACGATATTCTGTTGGTCCTGGGCGAGAAGGAACTTCAGAAGTATCTCGTGGACGAAATTCAGGAAGTTTACCGGTTGCAAGGCGTCAATATCAATGACAAGCACATCGAAGTGATCGCGCGACAGATGATGCGTTGGGTGAAAGTGGAAGAGGTGGGCGACACGGAATTCCTGCTGGACGAGCAGGTGGACAAGTTCAAATTCCGCGAGGAGAACGACCGCGCCAAGGCCAAGGGCGGCAAGCCGGCCACGGGGCGGGCATTGCTGCTCGGAATTACCAAGGCCTCGCTCGCTACCGATTCCTTCATCTCGGCTGCGTCGTTCCAGGAGACCACGCGCGTCCTCACGGAAGCCTCCATCCGCGGCGCCGTCGACCACCTTCGCGGCTTGAAGGAAAACGTCATCATGGGCCGGCTGATTCCGGCGGGCACGGGCCTGGAATTTTACCGCAACTTCAAACTGCTCACCGAAGCGGAGCCGCCACAGCCCGAAGTCACCACGCCGGCGGAAGTTGCCATCACCGCCACTCCTGCCCCGGCGGCGGGAGCGGAACTGGCGGACGAGGACGAGGCAAGAACGCAGTAAAAGTCGTCAGTGGCCAGTGGTCAGTTGTCAGTTGAAAGAGCTGATAACCGACTGCTGGCCATTTCTGTTCTTAGATCCTATAAGGTAGAAACCCCCTTCAATTTTGATTCCTGTGCATTGGAGGTCGTGTATCCTCTTAAGCGGTGCCAGCCTTGCCTGTACAATCGACGTGGTTTTGCGGAGGCAGGTGAGCCCGGGAAGATATAAAGGCGAAGTTAGAACCACAGGATGTCCTCGACGCGATAAGAAAGGTTGCGAAGGACCTCGGGCGTTCGCCATTCAGGTGCCAATTCAAGGCGAAGTCTGGGTTGAGTGAATACCAGATTTTGGAGTATTTCCCAATCTGTCGGGAAGCTGTCCGTGCCGCGCGTGGTCAAAAGCTTGGAGAAGGGTTTGCCCGAACGGCCGAGCTTCTTTAACTTCCCTAAGCACCTCTGGAAGAAGTTACGGACTACCAACGCCATCGAGCGCTGCTTCGTCGAGGTCCGGCGTCGAACCCGGCCGATGGTGGTCTTTACGAACGTCCAAAGCGTCGACCGGATCATCTATGCGATTTTCAACCGCTTCAATGAAGATTGGCGAAACCACACCCTGGAGGTTTTTACACAAAAAGGTTGACGCCACGCGATATATACTTACATTGTGTAAATACTCCCGATGCGCTATACTTGGCAGGAAAAGAAAAATCGCGGCAATATCGTATTGCATGGCGTGGCGTTCGAGGATGCCGTGCGAATTTTCGAGGGGCCGACGGTTGAGAAAATCGACGACCGCATTGACTATGGCGAAACCAGGGTTTATGCCATCGGCCTTGTAAACGGCATGGAAATTACAGTGGTCTATACCGACAGAGACAATGACGAAAGACGGATCATCTCGGCATGGCGATCGGAAGCGCATGAAAGACGCGCCTATTGGCGATACGTCGCGTCGTAGGCGCGGGACCGCCACAAATTGGCGCCGCTTGCGCGCTATTAGCGAGGCCGAAATACGCCAGGGCATCGCCTCTGACCCCGACGCACGCGCCACTGATGTGGAATTCTGGAAGAAAGCCAAACTCGTCTGGCCTAGTCGAAAAGCTGTTGTGACCATGCGGCTGGACAGCGACCTGCTGGAATGGTTCCGCCGGCAGCGCGGCTACCAGACCCGAATTAACGCCATCCTGCGCTCTTATATGACCGCCCATACGTCCGGCCATCGCCGGGAAGCGCGGCCTACTTGAAATCTTAGTTAATCTGGAATCCGCCGGCCTTTTCGTAGGCGTCGGCCACACGCAGCAGGCGTGCCTCGTCGAAGTGTTTGGCGAGGATTTGCATGCCCACGGGAAGGCGTGGTTCGTTGGGGGTCTTGCCACAGGGGACGCTGATTCCGGGGATGCCGGCCAGGCTGGCGGTGACGGTGTAGATGTCGGCAAGGTACATCTGGAGAGGGTCGTCCATTCGTTCGCCGAGCTTGAAGGGCGGAATGGGGGACGTCGGGGTGATGATGACGTCGACTTCGTCAAACGCTTCGACGAAATCGCGTGTGATGAGGGTGCGTACTTTCTGGGCCTTCAAATAGTATGCATCATAATACCCGGAACTTAATACATAAGTTCCCAGCATGATGCGGCGCTTCACTTCCGCCCCGAAGCCGAGGTTGCGCGTTTTCCGGTACATTTCTTGCAAATCGCCGTGTTGGGGGGACCGGAATCCATAGCGCACGCCATCGTAGCGAGCGAGGTTCGAGCTGGCTTCGGCCGTGCAGATGATGTAATAGCATCCGATGGCATAGTCGGTGTGTGGCAAGCTGATGGGCACGATATCGCAACCGAGTTTGCCGAACAAGCCGATGCCCTTCTGGATGTTGTCGCCGATTTCGGGACTCAATCCCTTGAGGTACTCCGTCGGAACCCCGACGCGGATCCCCCGGATGTCGCCGGTCAGCGCACCCAAGTAGTCTTCCACGGACAGTGCCGCGCAGGTGGAATCCAGGGGGTCGCGCCCGGCGATGGTTTGCAGCACCAGCGCCACATCGTGCACGGAGCGTCCAAACGGCCCGATGTGGTCGAGCGAGGAAGCGAACGCCACCAAACCGTAGCGGGAGACTCGGCCGTAGGTCCCCATCATTCCGACGATGTCGCAGAACGCCGAGGGCTGGCGGATCGAACCTCCGGTGTCCGATCCCAGCGCCACGGTCGCAAAATTGGCAGCAACAGCGGCGGCCGAACCACCGCTTGATCCGCCCGGCACGCGGGTCAAATCGCGAGGATTGTGGGTCGGATAGAAGCTGGAGTTTTCCGTCGACGAGCCCATGGCGAATTCGTCGCAGTTCGTCTTGCCGAGGATGACGGCCCCCGCGCCCTCCAGCCTTTCGACCGCAGTGGCGTCGTAAGGCGCGACGAAATTCTCCAGGATGCGCGACGCACAGGTGGTGCGGGCTCCACGGGTCATGATAACGTCCTTGACCGCCACCGGCACGCCGGCCAAGGGGGCGAGCGCTTCGCCGGCGGCAATCGCCTCGTCCACTCTCTTCGCCTGCGCGAGGGCGCGCTCAGGGCACAAGTGGAGGTAGGCACGCACTTCCTTGTCCTTCTGCTCGATGCGCGCCAAGTGGGACTGGGCGATCTCGACAGCCGTTGCCTGCCGGCTCTCCAGAAGCTCATGTATTTCGCTGATGGTTAGAGTGGTGAAATCCATGATGCGTTAAGAGCCTCTGCCTCATCCACTTTGGATTTTGGATTGAAGAATGGGAGCACGCAGGTGCAGTCCCGAATCCCGAATCCAAAATCCAAAATGGAGTTCATTCCTCCCGCTCGATGACCCGCGGCACTTTAAAACAACCACCGCCCGACTCGGGAGCATTGGCCAACGCCTCGTCCTGGGAAAAGTTCCGGCGCGGCTGGTCCGCCCGGAAGGAAGCATTCTGCGAACCAGGATACGTGACCTGTGCCATCGGCTCGACCGCCGAGGTGTCCAGCTCGTTCAGCTTTTGCACGTACTGCAAAATGGAATCAAGCTGGGGGAGATATTTCTTCACCTCTTCCTCAGTAAGTTCCAGGTGAGCAAGGTCGGCGACGTAGCGGACATCTTTTTCGGTAAAAGCCATGCGATTAATTATCTCCGAGGGCGATTAAAATATTTGGCATAGGAGGTTGCCAGCACTGAGACAATCTCCGGGTCAGCTATCGCCGTCGTGTCCATCGCCCGTTCCACCAGGGCCGGGGGGGGCAAGGCGGTTTCGGGCGAGAGTCGCGGGGGGGAAAACGGGCGGGGTTGAGTCACCGTCTTGATTCGCAACTTCTTCACAATCGCTTGGCCCAGGAAGCCGTTAATCTCGGCGCGAATCTCCTCGGTCATCTGCCGGAGTTGTGTTCCCCACGTGGCGCAGTCCGTGGCGAGGGTCAAAACCCCGGACGCAAAGAAGGAAGGCTGGGAATGTTGCGCCATGGTCCTGCCCGCGATGCGCGGCCACAGTGGAAGCAGGATTTCAAGCAGGTGTGGCTCCGCGCGGCGGATTTGTTTCCTAAACAAGGAAGGTAAAATTATTCCGATTTCATCCACGTTCGGCATCCCCCAGTGCAGGCTCTGGAAGTTCAGAGAACTCGCCAGTCTAGCACATTGCGCAACAGCGACGAAATGGCTTGAGATGGGCCAGTAACATTTTTATACTACCACACGCATGAAGTTGCTTCTCGCCTCCAATTCCCCGCGTCGAATCGAGTTGCTGCGCAACGCCGGCTTCGATTTTGAGGTTATCCCCAGCGACATCGATGAGGGGGCGCCGAATCCGGAAGAACTTCCGGAAGATTACGCCCGGCGGCTTGCTCGTGCCAAGGCGCTCCATGTGGCCGCCCGCACGCCTTCCGGCAGCCTGGTTTTGGGAGCGGATACGATTGTTACGATCAACGGTTTGATTCTGGGAAAGCCCAGCGGACCTTTCGATGCCACCCGCATGCTTCGTATGCTCTCTGGCCAGACGCACGAGGTGATTACGGCGATCTGCCTGGTTAGGGCGCCCGACCAGATTGCAGCGCTCAAGCACGAAACCACTTTCGTGACGTTTCGCGAGCTCAACGAAGAAGAAATTCGCGCCTACGTGGCCAGTTACGAGCCCTTTGACAAAGCCGGCGCTTATGCCGTTCAAGGGTTGGCCTCGAAATTCGTGACCCGCATTTCCGGTTGTTATTTCAATGTGGTCGGCCTTCCCGTTTCTCTGCTCTATGAAATTCTCAAAACGGTTGGAGACAGAAGTTAGGAGCCAGAAGTTAGAATCAAGGAGCCAGAAGGCGGGGATCCCCACCTGCTGCTTTATTCTGACTCCTGACTTCTACCTCCTAACTTCTAACTCCTCCCCTCAGAGAATAATTCGCTCGTCACCTTGGCGGCGCGTCACGCGCTCACGATCGAGGTATTCGAGCAGCGGAATAGCGTACTTGCGGGAAAGTCCGGTCAACTCCTTAAAGTCTGCTACACCCAGGCGGTTGTTCTGTGCTTTGCGGCGCGCCAGGATCTCGCGAAGCTCGCGCAGCGCTGACGGGTGGAAGATCAGATCCTCCGTAACTTTTTGCAGGACGTTATCCTTCAAGAGCATTCTCAGTAATTTCTCGGCGCGTGCCTGGTCGAGGCGCAGGTTTGCCAGCACTTCCCGCGCGCTGGGTACGGCCAAGCCAGCTTTTTCAAAGGCCGCAGCGATTTGATCCCGCGCCGCAATTTCCTCTGCGGACAGTTGAATGGTACGGCCGCCCAGGCGAACCGTCTCGCCTTGCACGTCGATTTTGGCCAGCGCGGCCAGGGATTGCAGCAGAGCGTTGAGCAGTGTCGGCGAGGGGATAGAGTGCGCCGTCCCGCTTGTGCTCAGCTTGGCCCGCAGCTCCTCCTTGGGCAGCCCGGCCAGCAGCGGATTTGCCGCGTGAAACTTTCCGAGCTGCTCGAGGAGGAGTTTCGCCAATCGCTCGAAGTGCGCCGCGTGGACAAGCAGGCTGGGTGGTTGCCCGAGGAGCACCAGGCGCTTTTGGGTTTCGAGGGATTTTGCCACGTGGAGAATTTCCGCAGGTTTCCAGCCCGTGCGGGCAGCAAGAACTGAGGGGGTAGCTTCCCCCGCCCGCTGCGCCAGGAGCTCGAGCCGCGCTTCCGGTTCTCCGCGTTCCAAGACGCGCAAAGATTCGAGCGCGTTGGAATCGCCGGGGCGGTGCTTGGGGGGAGCATTGTCGAGGACGGCGCCGCCGCCGATCGTGGTGACGGGTGAGAATTGGCGGATGATGAAGCGGTCGCCGGGCACAAACAGACCTGACACAGACAGGCGGAGCTGCGCGAACCCGGTTGCTCCCGGTTTCAGTTCTTTGCCTTCCAGCAGGACGACCCGCGCCAGCATCTCCGCCGTCCCGCAGTGGAAATGCACCTGCGCATGGTTCTTCAGTGGCCGGGCGTTGGGCAAAAGGTTCAGGGTGCAATCCAGGGATGAGGTGGGCTGGAACAGGCCGGGGGCGGCCAGCACCATGCCGCGGGTAATCTGCCGGGCCTCCGTTCCCGCCAAGTTTAGAGCCGTTCGTTGGCCCGCGGTAGCGCGGTCAGCGGGCGCGTTGTAGACCTCGATGCCGCGGACGCGCGCGCGTTTTCCCAAGGGGAAGATCTCAACCTCGGCCTCCTTTTCCACCGTCCCCGTGATCAGCGTCCCGGTGACCACGGCTCCAAATCCCTTCATCACGAAGGAGCGGTCGATGGGGAGCCGAAAGGGCAGATCGATGGGTTTGGGAGGCGCCTCCAGGCTCAGCCGCCGCAGTTCGTTCTTAAGCTCACCCAACCCTTCGCCGGTGCGCGCGCTGACGGCCACCACCGGCGCACCCTCCAGGAACGAACCCACGACAAATTCCTGCACCTCCAGCCGCACCAAGTCCAGCACCTCGCCCTCCACCAAGTCGGACTTGGTGATGACGATCAGGCCGTGGCGAATTCCCAGCAGTTTGCAGATGTCGAAGTGTTCGCGCGTCTGGGGTTTGATGGACTCGTCACCGGCGACGATCAACATGACCAGATCGATGCCACCCACGCCCGCCAACATGTTCTTCACAAAGCGCTCGTGGCCGGGAACGTCGATGAATCCGATGCGCAAATCCTCGCCCAAATCCAGATGAGCGAAGCCCAGATCGATGGTGATGCCACGGCGCTTCTCTTCATCCCAACGGTCGGGGTCGGTGCCGGTGAGCGCCAAAACCAGCGCCGACTTCCCGTGATCAATGTGGCCGGCCGTTCCAACGATGATGTGGCGCATACGTTCAAGGATTCAGGAGTCAGAAGTCAGGAGTCAGAAGGTAAGCCGCCCAATTCTGGCTCCTGACTCCTGGCTCCTGACTTCCAAGGATTGCCTACTGCCCACTGCCTACTGCCTTTTTTCGACCTCCGGCCCCAGCCAGACGCTGGCGAGCATCCAATTGCCGTAGCGTTTTTGCAGGACGAAATCATAGTACGCCACCGCCGTGGGGTCCTCGAAGACCACCCTTGCCAGGGCGCGGTTTTTGTCGGGCGAGAGAGTGACGCTGCGGACATCGACCGAAACCAGCGGCCGCGATTTCCCCGGGGAGGGCGCCGGGGGCGCTTTTCCAACGCTTTTTTTATCTGGAGACGTGGCCCCGGCCTCCGCGGCAGGGGGCGGTTCCAGCGCCGGAATGAAATAGGTTCGCACTGCCGACTCGATCGAGCCACCGGATTTCTTCCCCTCCGGCGACGCCAGGTACCTGGCACGCTCTTCAATGACCGCGCGGGCGTTGTCCAGGTCGTCGCGAATGACAACGTCCTGGAGCTTTTTCTCCGAGGCGAGAAGGCGCGGGAGCAGCGTCGCATCGGAGCGCACGGTAAGAGCAATCACCGCGCATTCCGTCACCGTGCGGTCCGGTTCGTCGTCGGATTTGTTGATGACGTCGAAAAGGAGGTCGGTGGCTTGGGGCGAATCGTATTCGGCGAGCGCGCCATAGGTGAAGCGCCGTAAGTTGAGGTCGCGGGGATCGGAAATTAACTTCTCCAGAATGGGCAGCGCCTCGTCGCCTCCGATATAGGCCAACGACTGCGCCGCATACTCGGCTGTGCGGTCATCCTTCAGCGCCGCGGTAAGCTGGGGAATGATGGCGGGCCCCGCGGCGAACGTCGCGCGCAACAACCCGTATTGCGCCTCCGCATTCGGCGAGCTGAGGATGGCGTCGAGCAGCTCCGGAGCCCAATCGCCGGGAAGCGGTTGTTCCGGCTCGGCGCCCGCCATCGCAGGCGCAGGACTTGGCGCCGGTTCCTTTTGCGCTTTTGCCGGAGGCTGCTGGGAAAACCCTGAAACCGCGGACAACAGACAAAGGCCCGCGCACAAACACAGCGTGCCGGTGCTTGACCGAACGCGGCGTTTTTTCATCACTGATTTACGGGGGGTCGCCCGCCCGATCGCTTCCTCTGCCTTCGTCATAGGAATTTAGTTGGATGCGAAAGTCCCAGGACAAGTTGGAGCGTCCGGCTCATCCCGCCATCTCGCTCCGCCCTGCCGCGCAAATCGTCCAAACCTCCCCCAGCGTCACACTGGGCGGCTGCCGTTCAGCAGCGGAGGGAGTTCCCGCATATCGTCAATGACCAGATCCGGAGAAACCGTTTGCAGCGTGTGTGCCCCGAATCCGTAGGTTACCCCGCACGTCCACACGCCGGCGTTCCGTCCGGTGAGTATGTCAGTATCAGAATCGCCGACCATGAGCGTCGCGTGGGCAGAAATCTGAAGGTCTTCCATCAATTTGTACAAGCCGATGGGATCGGGTTTTTTCTGTGGAAAGCTGTTGCCCCCATAGATGTAGGCGAAGTAGGTCGCGAGCCCGAGCCGGGTCAGCATCTCGCGGCTGAAATTGACGGGTTTGTTTGTCAACACCGCCAGCTTATGGTCGCTGAGTTTTTCGAGCGCCTCGGTCACTCCTGGATAAGGCGCCGTGTGATCGAGCATATGGTCGCGGTAGTAAGCCAGGAAGAAGGCTAAGCCTTTTTCGACATTCTCGCTGGTGGCGATAGTTCCCAGGGAGCGGCGCACCAAGAGCGTGACGCCTTGGCCGATGTAGGAGGTAATTGTGTCGAGCGCTAGGGGAGCCAGTCCCATTTCCGCTCGCATCGCGTTGACGCTCAATGCCAGGTCCTGCTTGCTGTCCACCAGGGTGCCATCAAGGTCAAAAACCAGGAGCCGAACTTGTTCCCAATCTGAAGTCACGGGGTTGTCCATGTTTAAGCCGCGGGTAATGGCTCCTCGCCCGGCTCGAGCGCGCGCAATACCAAAGCGGCCTGCTCTGCCGGAATGGGGTTGAAGTGGAAACCCTCGGTGCCCAGATAGCGCCGCCGTCCTTCAACGTCCGGCTGAATTTGGATGTGCCAGTGATAATCCTCCTGCAAAGTATTCCACCATTCCTTGGTGGGCTTCCACGCCTGCAAATTCGGCTCGGTGTGGATAACCAGGTGGAGGGATGGCGAAACCTTTTCGAGACGCTGGAGGCAGGACTTGAGAAACGACGCGAGCGCCGCCGCCCGCCCTGCTCCCGTCAAATCGTTCTCGAACGACGAGGAATGGCGGAGGGGAGCCACCCAGAGCTCGTAGGACCAGCACGAGCTATAGGGACAGAAGGCTACGAAATCCTCGTTCTGATCTACCACGCGTTTGTCCTGGCTCAGTTCCTGCTGCAACGCGTCGCAATAAATGCAGCGCTCGTGCTTCAGGAAATGTGCGCGGCTCCAGCGAAATTCAATTTCCAGCAGGTGCGGCAGGACCGGTGTTCCGAGTACCTGAGAATGCGCGTGTCCTCGCAGGCTTGCAGAGGGCGGATGCTGGTCCTTGAAAATCGAGACGCAACGGAGGCGGCGGTCCTGCTTGAGGTCGAGGATGCGGTCGCGGAAAAGTTCCAGCACGTGCGCAATGTGTGGTGCGGAAAGCTGCCCCAGCGTCATCCCGTGCACCGGAGTTTCGACCACAATTTCATGCGCGCCCACGGTGTTCATGCGGTCGAACATACCCTCGGCCTGGCGGTCGGGGCCGACTTCCACACGGAAAAGCGGGGCGCGATCGTGAAACACCCGGGACATCCACGCGCCGGAGGGGTCTCGGTACTCGCGGATGGCATGGGGCGTCATCCGCTCGTTTCCGGGGCAAAAGGGGCAAGCCCCGCTGGCATCGTGAACATCGGGCATAACCGGACGCCTGCCCGTAACCACCCAACGCCGAGTAAAGGGGTCCAATCGAAGTTCAGCCATGTGCGCAGCCTTTCGAATAAGATTGTGTGCTCAGCGCGATGGCGCACGCAGCGAGCATCTGGCGAAAGCGACGGCTGTAATTCACTAACCTTGTATTCTAGCTTGGATTGGCCACCACGTCATGCGGGATGAAGTGGTGTGCACACAATCCTCGACGCATTGCCAGTGGTATGGTAGTTTTAAATTTCCGGACACATCCCGGCTGGAAGTGAGGCCCATGGCAGAGATACTCCCTTTTCGCGCGCTTCATTACGACCCGCGGAAAATTCCCGGCCTCGGCGCGGTGGTGACTCAGCCTTACGACAAGATTTCTCCCGAGATGCAAGCGCGTTACTACGATTTGAGCCCGTACAATCTGGCGCGCATCATACGCGGACGCACGTTGCCGGAGGACGGCCCCGCAAACAACGTTTATGTGCGCGCGGCGCGCGACTTCCAAGCCTGGATTCAAAGCGGTGTGCTGGTCTCCGAGCGCGAGCCGGCCATTTATCCCTATCACCAGGAGTATGAAGTCCCCGGGCAGCACGGTGTGCGCAAAGAACGGCGCGGTTTCATCGCTTTGTTGCGTTTGGAGGACTACTCGGCGCGCGTGGTGCATCGCCACGAGGAGACGCTTTCCGGCCCCAAGGCCGATCGCCTGGAATTGCTGAAAGCCACGCGCGCGCACTATGGCCAGATCTTCATGCTTTACAGCGACCCCGCCGGGGCGATTGAGAGCCTGCTGACGGCGCCCGCGGCGGAGCAGCCCTGGGAGCAGGTTACAGATGAGTACGGCACGCGGCACACCGTCTGGCGCACTGCCGACCCCAAGATCATCGCTGGGGTGACGTCGGCCATGAGTGACAAGCGGCTGGTGATCGCCGACGGCCATCATCGCTACGAAACGGCGCTCGCCTATCGCCACTACTGCCGGGAAACGGGCCGGGAGGACGGCCGCGCGGAATTTGTGATGATGACGTTCGTGCGCATGGAAACCGACGGACTCACCATCCT
>Ga0326727_10010386_pt1 | contig 22205 bp, 18 predicted proteins | sample MB2enrmetagenome_FD_207643 | JGI IMG/M metagenome (GOLD analysis project Ga0326727, IMG submission 207643) | Lab enriched peat soil microbial communities from McLean, Ithaca, NY, United States - MB29MY | ecosystem: Environmental > Terrestrial > Soil > Wetlands > Peat | place: USA: New York...
GATTGGCGCGCCTGCTCCGCATGGCCGGCTTCGACACCCTTTACCGTAACGACTACCGCGATCGCGAAATCGCCGACACCGCCATCCGCGAAGGGCGCATTGTTCTGACGCGCGACCGCGAACTGCTCAAGCTGCGCGGCATCACGCACGGCTGTTACATCCGCCTCCTGAAGCCGGCGCAGCAGTTCCGGGATATCGTCGCACGGCTGGATTTGGCGCGGAGCCTGCGCCCCTTCACGCTCTGCATGGAGTGCAACGTGCCCCTGCGGGCCATCAACAAGGCATTGGTGCTCGATCGACTGCCGCCGTCGGTGCAAGCCGGTTGCGACCGCTTTACAACTTGCGATCATTGCGGTCGCGTCTTCTGGCAGGGGTCCCATTGGCGGCGGATGCGTGCGCAGCTGGATGAGTTGGTGCCTCAGCGCCTCGCTGCGCTGGACGACAGCCGAGCAGGGGCACTGTAAAGACTGGCCGCGGCCAGCAGCAACCCGGCGACATAGCCCCGTCGGCCTCAGCAGAACCCAGTCCTCCTTCCGGGATACAGAAAGGGGCTTCGTCTTCGGTCGTTGCGTTGGTACGATTTGTGTCTGCAGAGCGTCGCCGCCATTCGCGCCGTTACGGAGAACGAGACCACTTCGACTGAGCGACCGTGACGGGTGCACGGCCGTTGATTCCAACAGTAGGCAAGCCCCTCGATCCTGGGGCTCGCCTCCCGGCTATACCTCTGTCCCCTCTGCGTGTGAAAAAGCGCCGAAGCATGACCCCGGCAGGAAACTGTGCAAGCTATTGATTTAATGGACGAAATGGCTCGTTGCCTGGGATCACGATCGGCGTCAACCGTGACCCAAGTCAAATCCAGATTCAGTCAATGTATTCAATGAGTTGCTTTGATCAGGTGCGGGGTCACAGTTCGGCGCCTATTCACACCCGCGCTCGCGCCGTAATCAAACCTCGCTTCAGGTCCAGATTGGTTCGCGCCAAAGACCGCCTCCCATTTCTCCACGCGATCATTCCGATCGGTTCGCCGATTTCTAGTCAGCATCGAGCACCGCTCGCGACAGCATGCCACCTGAGATGACCCGAGCCCTGAACCCGTTCGCCAGCAGGATGCGCGTGGCGTAGTAGGCGCGCTGGGCGGAGCGGCAGATGACGAGAATGTCGCGATCGCGCGGGAGTTCCGCTAGCCGCCCGCGCAATTCGCCAAGCGGTATGTTCACCGTGCCCGGCATGTTCTCCACGACACGTTCGACCGGCTGGCGTACGTCGAGCAGGCACGCGCTTTCTGTCTCGTCCCAATGCGCGAGCGGCATGTCTCCGCGTAATACATCGGCCGCGACCATGCCCGCGAAATTGATCGCGTCCTTGGCGCTCCCGAATTGCGGCGCGTAACAGAGCTCGGCCTCTTCGAGGTCATAGATCGTTGCGCCCATCTGAAGGGCCATGGCCAGCGCGCTGATCCGCTTGTCTACCGCCGGTCCATCTTCCCCAATCGCCTGCGCGCCGAGGAAACGTCCGGTGGATTTACGGAAGAGAACTTTCATGCCAAGCATCTTGGCGCCCGGGTAATACCCCGCATGGGCATTCGGGAAGATGTAGATCTTCTCGAAGTCGTCGTCACCCAGCTTCTTCAGCGTTTTCTCGCTGACGCCGGTCCAGGCTGCGGCACCGCCAAAAAGCCCGACGATCGAGGTGCCCTGCGTGCCACGATACCTCGAACTCTTTCCCGCGATCACGTCGGCGGCGATGCGTCCTTGACGGTTCGCCGGCCCGGCGAGGGCGACAAGGCTCCATTGTCCGGCGACAAAGTCTTTCACCTCGATGGCATCACCGACGGCAAAGATGTCGGGATCGCTGGTGCGCATCTGATCATCAACACGAATTCCGCCGCGTTCGCCAATTTCAAGGCCGGCGGCTTTGGCCAATGTTGTGTCCGGCCGGACGCCGAGCGCAAGGATCACGACGTCCGCCGGGTAGACTTTACCAGAATTCGTTTTCACCTCGAGCGCGCCGTCGTCCAGCCGCTTGAATTCGGCCACACCGTCGCCAAGCGCCAAATGAACGCCATGTTTTTTCATATGCTCTTCAACGAGCCGGGCGAATTCACGGTCGAGCGGCGCCAGCACCTGATCAAGCATTTCGAGAAGCGTTACGTCAAACCCGGCGTGAACCAGGTTTTCTGCCGTCTCCAGACCTATGAAGCCGCCCCCGATCACCACAGCGCGCCTGATGGGTTTCACGAACTGGATGCCTGAATAATTGTACATGCCTGCGAGAAAGGTCGTGCCTCGCTCGATCCACTCGCGGATCGCTCGTACGTCCGGCACCGTTCGCACCTGGAAAATTCCCGGCAGATCAATTCCTGGTAGCGCCGGGCGAACCGAAAGCGCGCCCGGCGACAGCACCAGCTTGTCATAAGACTCGGCCGTCACTTCACCAGTCGCTACGTTGCGGAGTTCTGCGGTCTTACTCGCCTGCGAGATGGAGATCACCTCGCAGTTCGTGCGCACATCGATCCCAAAGACACTTCGGAACATCTGCTCGCTTGCGACGAGCAAGCTCGATTCCCGCTCGATCACGCCGGATATGTAGTAGGGAAGGCCGCAATTCGCATATGAGACGTACGGGCCGCGCTCCACCATGAGGATCTCGGCTTTCTCGTCCAACCTGCGCAAGCGCGCCGCGCAAGACGCCCCACCAGCCACGCCGCCAACGATGATCACTTTCATTTGGGTTTCTCCAGTCGACCGAGGCAATGAGTTCGGATGAGCCGCTCGGCCAGGAGCGCTGAATATCGAAATAATCGTATTTTGATATTCACGACGAAATTTCCAAGCCCCTACTCAATCCATTTAACCTCAACGGGTTTTCTTGTTGGAATACGAAAGTAGTGTTCGGTTGGGTAGCCGATCAGGAATGTTGCGTACGGAATTTGTCCTTCCGACATTCCCAGAACCGCTAACAACGGCGAGTAAGCGCGACTGGCGTATCCAATGCTTTCGGTAAAAGTGGTTCCCAAACCGAGCGCGGTTGCTGCCAATTGAATGTTGCCTATGGCAAGAAAGGCGGCCGGAGATGCCGTCCGTTCATCCTTCGGCGCATAGGCTTGGATAACACAAGGTGCCCCTCTGGAAATGTGATCTCTACCTGCTTCCCAATGTCGAATGAACAGTTCCAGTTTGGCCTCGTGGTAGAGCGCCGGGTTTGTAGCCCTGACGTCTTTCATCCACTCGATTGTTAGCTCGGCAATCCGGTGAACTTTTTCTCGACCGTTGATCACCAGCCATCGTAACACCTGACGGTTTGCCCCGTTCGGAGCGTAGCGGGCAACATCCAACAGCTGCAGGATTTTTTCTTTTTCTACTGGTTTGTTTACATAGCCACGGATTGAACGCCTTGTAATTAGGAATTGCCTGACCTGTTCCCACCTGGGGATAAGATGAATATTGATCGGCTCGCAATCCTCCGGGCCCATGGCGCGTTGATGCACCGCCTCGGTCGGACAGATGGCTACGCAATGGCCACAGTCGATGCAGAGGTCCCACGAGTCTGCGGTGGGAACAGGGAATTTGTCCTTGGTGATCAGCCCGCCGGGACAGCATCTAATGCAAGCGCCGCAGCCAATACACAGGCTCTCATCTACCTCGATGATCGTGTCTAGCTTGTAGGACATGGACGCTTTCCTAAATCTAGAATGTGCGGAGGGCGCAAAAGGGCAAGGGTTTGCCCTTTTGCGCCCTTTTTTAACTTGCGACTACCCTAGCCGCGTGCCTTCGACTTCGAGCCCGCCGCCTTGAGGAAGTTTACTCCAGCTCCTTCTTTCCCATTCGTCCTTGAGGACTTCCATCGCCGCCTGCTCCAGGAATTCCGGCGCCGCCCACGCGTCCACATCGAAATCGTTCTTGATGTAGCCGTGGCTGAGCATGAAACTCTTGCCGATCTTGATGCATTCCAGGTTCTGCGCGCTCAGGCTCGGCACCATATCGACGTGTTTGATGCCCTGGTACGTATCCTCGGCATCCAGGTAGAAGGTTTGCCGGTTGAGAATGTAAGCTGCCGCGCGCTTGTTTTCGTTCGCCCAGCGTCCGACCTTGATCATGGCCTTCATGTAGGCGATGACCAGTTCCGGGTGTTCCTTGGCCATCACGTCGGTGCAGGTGATGACGGCGGGAGTATTGGCAACCTGCAGCGTCCAGTCGGGGTAGCGGGTCAGGTCCTCGATCATCTTGATCTTGCCAGTCGCCTCCTGAAGGTGCTGGAAGGGCTTGCTCTGCGTGTAGATGGCATCGACGGCGCCTTTCAGTAAAGCCGTCTCCAGCGGGCGGAAGGCCAGGTCGTGCTTGTGGTCCCGCCGCAACCACAACTCCGACGGGTTGTTCATCGGCGGGACCAGCATCTCGGGTTTGTCGTACCAATCGTCCGGGTAGGGGAACTCCACGATCTCCACGTCATCCATGGTCATGTCGTTGAGCATCAACATGTTCTCGATGCCCATATGTTCCTGGATCCGCCACCAGTCGTTCTTGATGGTGTTCAGGCTCTTGGAGAGGCCGATCTTCTTACCCTTCAGATCCTTCATCCGGAAAATCTTGTCTCCGGCGCGTACGGCCATGCAACCGCCTTCGTATACCCACGTCGCGCCGAGTAGCCGGGTGCGGCGGAGGTCGGCGTGTACATGGATCGCCGGGTAAAGGCCGCCGAAGCGGATGAGGTTGTCGAGGTTGTGGATGTAGTGCGGGTACCAGTTGTTCTCCGGTGCATGGCGAAAATAGGCGTACTCGACGCCAATTTTCTTGAACTCCTCTCGGCACCAGCCAAGCTCCTGGTCGACGTTGTTTGCCGACACCATAGGGCAGTTGGTGTACCACACCTCTTTCCAGTTCAACGGTACTGTGGTGGATACTTTTTGTACGGTCATAGTTGCGCTCCCTCTGCTGTTACGTGGCACTGTTCCTTCCGCAACAATGGCTGGACAGTGAAGGCGAACCCGTAGCTCCCACCCAGCGCGCGCTCATAGGCTAAAAGCAGCGGGCGCTTGCCAAACGTTTTGCCCAGGTTAGGCGGCCCCGTTTGACTTCTCCTAAGAGTGATCGGCCTTCTCACCCGGCGTGCTCATACTTGTCTTTTCTACTTGAAAGTCGAGATGCCAAGCTGCGACAATGTACCGATGTCGTAAGCAATCTGTGTTGATCGAGATCAATTGTATAAATTGTAATGTTCGGTGCGGGATTGCGCCTATGATCGCAACAGGTACTAAATCGCAGGCGGCCGTCCGTTGCCGAATGATTTTAGACAGTTAACCGTCCGAATTAGCGGAGGGGTTGGTTCACCTTTTTTGGTAAAATTTCAGCAACGATTGTGGAGCAGCCGCCTGGTTGTTGTTGCTGATCAGGCGCTGGCTGGCAGGGAAAGGGTACGCATCCCGACGCGGACAGTGGGCTTCGATTGGGACACCGCGGGGTTGCCTCCCGCTTCACGCGTTAGGGAATTCGGCGAGTCAACGGACGGCTGCTTCCGAGCACGCCATAGGGGGCGGGGAACGACGATAATGGGCGCTGAGCTGCTCTTGGAACCGGCTCGCAAATGACTGCGATACACCATCTTTCGGGATCAGGTCTCCGGGCGCGGTATGATGTACTTGGGTCGCTTGCAGCCGGTTTGGGGAACCGTTGTCGCGCTGAAGGCGTCGGTAATCCGGCGAGAGCCTTAAGCCACCACGCTCAGCACGATGATGATGAACAGCACGGTCGGGATCTCGTTCGCGATCCGGTAGAAGCGTTCCGTGTGCCTGTTGCGGTCGTTGAGGAAGTCCCGCCGCCAGCGCGAGAGGGCGCCGTGGAAACCGGTCATTAGGATGACGCAGGTCAGCTTGGTCCACCACCAGGCGGCGTGCCAGTCCACGGCGCCCGGGGTGAGGATGAGCAGGATGCCGAACACCCATGTCGCGATCATCGCCGGGTTGATGATCAGGCGCAGGAGCTTCACCTCCATCACCTTGAACCGCTCGGATTCCGCCGTGCCGGGCGTGGTCTGGCAGTGATACACGTAGAGCCGCGGCAGGTAGAACATCCCCGCCATCCAGGCCGTGAAGCTGATGATGTGGAACGCCAGCAGCCAGTGGAAGGCCGGCGCCAAGGCGGGGATGATCATGCCAGCACCCCGAAAATCTCGTGCAGGTCCGCAAATACGGCCTTGGCCCCGGCGGCAAGCAGAGGCTCGGCATTGCCATGCGGGGCGAAGCCGTAGCAGGTCATCCCCGCGGCCACGGCACCGGTCACGCCCAGGCGGCTATCCTCCAGCACGATACAGCGCGCCGGATCGGCCTTGGCCGAGGCGGCGGCGGCGAGGAACACATCCGGCGCCGGTTTCGGCCGCCCGCCGCGTGCGATGACGCTGGAGGCCGAATGAGTCCGCCCCTCGGTAAGGCGCGAAAGCCCGGTACGGGCAAATTTCACCGCCATTTCCTCATCCGAGGAATTGCTCGCCACGCGCCACTCGATGCCAAAGGCGTTGACGCGTTCCAGCATCGTATCCGCGCCGGGGATCAACTCCACCTCCTCGCCCAGCGCCACCACCAGCTTCTCCGCCAGTTCCGGCCGCCAGGTGGCATGCAGCCTGCGGCTCAGCCGCTCCTCGATCATCGGCACCATGTCGGCGATCGACATGCCGATGAAGGTCCGCATCGCCTCGTCGGCATCCATTTCCCAGCCAAGGCCGGTGAGTTCACGCGCGATCAGCGTGGAGGCGACGCCTTCACTGTCGATCAGCACGCCGTCACAATCGAAAATAATGAGCTCAGGAGGCATTCCAGGGGCAATCCTTATGTTGGCCGCAGGGTGACCCGCCCCGGCACAGGCCAGGGGCACCAGAGCGGCTTACAATGCGCGCAAGGGCGGCGATGAATGCCGGGTCGGCATTCTGCGCGCGGGCGCGGAAATAGCCTTTTACCCCGGCTTTCTCGGCGAGGTGCTTGTTCTCGATATCCAGCTCCACCAGCGTCTCGATATGGTCGGAGACGAAGGCGATCGGCACCACCACCACGGCCACGCCATCGCGTCCGGCCTGCTCTATGGCGTCGATCGTGCTCGGCTCCAGCCATTTCTGCGGCGTGGCGCGGGACTGGTAGCACACCAGATGCTCCACCGCCGGGTCTTTCAGCCGTGCCTTCACGGCGGTGACCGTCGCCTCAACCTCGGCTTGGTAAGGGTCCCCGGCCTTCACGATGCTCTCTGGCAGGCCGTGGGCGGAGTACAGCACGCGGATTGTCACGCCAGGCAGCTTGGCGCGGGCCTCGGCGATGGCCTCATCCACCAAAGCTGCGGTGGCGGCGCAGTAATCCGGGTCGTCAAACCAGCAGCAAAGCGTGGTGGTCGGCTCGGCGAGGCCGGCCCTGGCCGCCGCCTCGCGCCAATCGTTGAGCGATGACCCGGTAGTGGTGGTGGAAAACTGCGGATAAAGCGGCAGGAGCAAAATCCGGTCCGGGTTCCAGGCCTTCACCTCCCGCGCCACATCCCGCGCGAAGGGGTGCCAGTAGCGCATGGCGATGAAACATTTATGCTCCCCGCCCAAAACCTGTTCTAGGGCCGCCGCCTGCTGGCGGGTGAGGTCCAGCAATGGCGATTTGCCGCCCATCAGCGCGTAATTCTGCTCCGCCGCCTTGGCCAAGCGCCCAGAAATGAGCCGTGCCAGCCAGAAGCGGATGAAGATGGGCGCGCGGATGATCGCCTTGTCCGAGAACAGGTTCACCCGGAAGGGCTTCACCGCCTCCAGCCTGTCAGGCCCGCCCAAATTGAAAAGAACGACCGCTGTCTTCATGCGCCGTGAATGATCTCCATCAGCCGCGCCACGTTCGCCTCCGGCACATCCGGGGTGATGCCATGGCCCAGGTTGAAGATATGCGGGCGGTTTTTCACCGTGGCGAGCAGCTTGAGCGCCGCCTCCTCCATTGCCTTGCCGCCAAGTTTCAGCAGCAGCGGGTCCAAGTTACCCTGGAACACCGTGCCCGGCGGGCAGACGGCGATGGCGTTCTCGATATCCGTTACCGTATCGAGCCCGATGGCGTCCATCCCGGCCTCGCGCGCATATTCGCCCAGCATCAGCCCGGCGAGGCGTGGAAAGCCTATAATCTTGATGCCTGGGTATTTTGCCTTGATCGCCGCGGTAATGCGCTCGTTCGGGCCAATGACCAACTCACGGAACTGCCGTGCTGGGAAAATCCCGGCCCAGCTCTCGAACAGCATCACGCAATCCGCCCCGGCCTCTATCTGCGCCGAGAGATAGGCGATCGTGGCTTCTGTTAGTAGATTAAGCACGTCACTAACAAAGCCGGGTTGTTCATAAGCCAGGCGCCGGGTGCGCGGAAAATCACCCCCGCCTTCGCCGTCGAACATGTAGCAGGCGACCGTCGCCGGGCCTCCGGCAAAGCCGATGAGCGCGGTTTGCGGCGGCAGTTTGGCGCGTAGGCGGCGCACGGTTTCCATGACAGGGGCGTAAATCTCCGGCGCGCGGGCCGGGCTAAGATCTGCACTATATTGCAGGGGAGGAAGGCGTGGGCCCTCGCCCTCGGCAAAGCGCAGGCTCTGCCCCAAAGCCATGGGCAATATCAGAATGTCCGAGAATAGGATTGCCGCGTCGAATCCGAATTTGCGGATCGGTTGCAGCGTCACTTCGGTTGCCAGAGCGGGATTCAGGCACAGGCTGATAAAATCTCCGGCCTGGGCGCGGGTGGCCCGGTATTCCGGCAGGTACCGCCCCGCCTGGCGCATGAGCCACACCGGCGGCGGCCACACAGGCTCGCCGTTCAACGCTTGGAGCAATTTCATACACACCGCCTAAACTGAATCCTCTTTTCTTTAAAGGTTAAGAGGGGGGGTAGGTGTACTGTGGATAACGGGGGTTAACCCAATTCATGCGGGAATCCACAAAGTTATCCACATCCAGAAACAAGCGGTAACCTGCTGATTTTTACATATCCACCGGCGTTATTCACAGGTCACGGACAAATTCGCCGATACTTATCCCGCGTTCATGGATCTTTGATTTTATCCCCGGCTTTCGAAAAAAGGGGGACGCGGCGGCAAACAATCCACGCTATTAACAGTCTTATGGACAGTGATAAGCTCAATATACACCTGATATCCGATGCTACCGGGGATACTTTGACCAGCCTGGCCCGGGCCGCCGTGGCGCAGTTTGATGAGTCACAGGTGAACTATCATCGCTGGTCGCTGATCCGCTCCCGGCTGCAGCTCCACCGCGTGCTGGAGGGTATCCAGGCCGAGCCTGGGCCGGTGCTGTGCTCACTTGTGGATGACGCGCTGCGCCATGAACTCGATTCCGCCTGCGCGCGGCTCGGCTTGCCGCTGCTGCACGTGCTGGACCCGGTGCTGGAGATGCTGCAGGCGCAGTTCGGCGCCCCGGCCAAGCATAAGCCAGGCCGGCAATATGTGCTGGACGCCGATTATTTCCGCCGGATCGACGCCATGCATTATGTCATCAGCCATGATGACGGCCAGGCGAACCGCGGCATTGCCGAGGCCGATGTGGTGCTGGTGGGCGTCTCTCGCTCCTCGAAGACGCCGACCTGCTTTTATCTGGCGAACCGCGGCATCAAGGCGCTGAACGTGCCGCTGGTGCCGGGGATCGAGCCGACTGAGTTGCTGAACGACCCGCCCTGCCCCGTGATCGGCCTGACCATCGACCCGAAATCACTGATTGATATCCGCCGCCATCGGCTGAAGCTGATCGGCGGCGGGACGGATACCGGCTTGGTCCGGACCGATAACACTGCCTATGTGGACTATGAGGCTGTGGAAAAGGAGCTGCTCTGGGCGAGGCGGTTGTGCAATGAGCGCGGTTGGCCGACCATCGACGTGACGCGCCGCTCCATCGAGGAAACCTCCGCCACCGTGCTGAAGCTCATGGAGAACTGGCACGCCAAGCGCGAGAAGCCGGCTGGAGCGTAAACTTCAGCTGGCAAAAGCGCATTGCGGCATGTTATTGGCGCCGCTGGTTCTGATGTATGGAGACATCGCATGAACGACCCGCGTTTCACGAAAGTACCGGAAGTCGTGCTGGCGTTCTGGGTCATCAAAATCGCCGCGACGACCCTGGGTGAGACGGGCGGGGACACGCTCTCCATGAGCTTCCATCTTGGCTATGCAGTAAGCAGCCTGATCTTCATGGTGGTGTTCATCGCCGCCATTATGGCGCAGCTGCGGGTAAAGGCGTTTCATCCGTGGATCTACTGGCCTGCGATTGTGGCGACGACGCTGGTAGGCACCACCATGGCGGATTTTGCCGACCGCTCGATGGGGATCGGCTATCCGGGCGGGTCGGCGCTGCTGTTTGCCTGGGTCATGCTGACCTTGATGGTCTGGCGCCTGGCCTGCGGCAAGGTCTCGGTGTCCAACATCACGTCCATGAAGATGGAAGGCTTTTATTGGGCCACCATTCTTGCCTCGAACACGCTGGGCACGGCGCTGGGGGATTATGTGTCCGACGGGCTGGGATTAGGCTTTTCCGGCGGTGCGATCTTCTTCACAGGGTTGCTCGCCTGTATCGCGGGCTTGTACTTTTTTACGAAGATCTCGCATGCGGCTCTGTTCTGGGCGGCATTTATCCTTACCCGCCCACTGGGCGCGACACTGGGGGATTTGCTGACCAAGCCGCTGTCGCATGGCGGGTTCGATCTAAGTAGGCCGGACTCCTCGCTCTTGATCGCAGTGTTCATCGTCGGCTGCATCCTGGTTCTGCCGCAGCAGGCGGGAACCCATGCCGTGAAGGCGGGCTGAAACCCGCCTCTTGGCGCGGCCTGGGCGCGCGACTAAAGACGGGGCCATGTCAGACACCGAAACCACCCGCTACGATTTCTCCCTGTCCGAGCCGCATTGGCAGGCGCAATGGGAGCAGGCCGGCTGCTTCAAGGCCGAAGACGTGCCCGCCGGCGACAAGCCCAAATATTATGTGCTGGAGATGTTCCCCTACCCGTCGGGGAAGATCCACATGGGCCATGTACGCAACTACACGCTGGGCGACGTGGTGGCGCGCTACAAGCGGGCCCAGGGTTTCGATGTGCTGCACCCGATGGGCTGGGACGCGTTCGGCCTTCCCGCCGAGAACGCCGCGCGGGAAAACAACGCCGACCCGGCGAGCTGGACTTACGCCAACATCGCCAATATGCGCGCCGAGCTGAAGCGCATGGGCTTCTCGCTGGACTGGGACCGCGAGATCGCTACCTGCGACCCCGAATATTACGGCCAGCAGCAGAAGATTTTCCTGGATTTCTGGAAGGCCGGGCTGGTGGAGCGCCGCTCGGCTTACGTGAACTGGGACCCGGTGGACATGACCGTGCTGGCCAATGAGCAGGTCATCGACGGGCGCGGCTGGCGCTCGGGCGCGATTGTCGAGAAGAAGCAGCTCTCGCAATGGTTCCTCAAGATCACCGATTTCGCGCCGGAACTGCTGGAAGGGCTGAAGACGCTCGACCGCTGGCCCGAGCGCGTGAAGCTGATGCAGGAGAACTGGATCGGCTACAGCCAGGGCGCGGAGGTAACCTTCCCGCTCGCGGCACCGGTGGACGGCATCGAGAGTGTCACCGTTTATACCACGCGGCCGGATACGCTGTTCGGCATGTCCTTCCTTGCTATCGCGCCGGAACACCCCATCGCCAAGGTGGTGGCGGCGGGGAACCCGCAGGCGGCGGCCTTCCTGGCGGAATGCGCGAGCCAGGGTACGTCCGAGGCGGTGATCGAGGCGGCGGAGAAGAAGGGCGTCTTTACCGGGCTGAAGGTGATCAACCCGTTCAACGGGCAGGAATACCCGGTGTGGATCGCCAATTTCGTGCTGATGGAATACGGCACGGGCGCGATCTTCGGCTGCCCCTGCGGCGACCAGCGCGACTATGAATTCGCCAGCAAATACGAGTTGCCCATTCCGGTGGTGGTTTCGACCAGCCCGGATACTGTGCCGGAGCTGCCGGGCAAGGCGCTGGATGGCGATGGCTTCATCGTCAATTCCGGCTTCCTCTCTGGCCTGAGCACCGTGGCGGCGAAGGAAAAGGCGATCGCCGAGCTGGAGGCCATCGGCTCGGGCAAGGCGGTGACCAACTGGCGCCTGCGCGACTGGGGCATCTCCCGGCAGCGCTATTGGGGCTGCCCCATCCCGGTAATCCATTGCGAGGCCTGCGGCCCACAGCCCGTGCCGGATGACCAACTGCCGGTGGCGCTTCCCAAGGATGTGAGCTTCGACAAGCCCGGCAACCCGCTGGACCATCACCCGACATGGCGCCACGTGGCCTGCCCGAAATGCGGCGGCGCTGCCCAGCGCGAGACGGATACGTTCGACACCTTCATCGACAGCTCCTGGTACTTTGCCCGGTTCTGCGCGCCGCGCGCGGCCACGCCGACGAATTTGGATGCCGTGAAGCATTGGCTGCCGGTGGACCAGTATGTCGGCGGTATCGAGCATGCCATTCTGCATCTGCTCTATGCGCGCTTCTTCACCCGGGCGATGGAAAAGACCGGACACGTTACGGTGACGGAGCCGTTCGCCGGGCTGTTCACCCAAGGCATGGTGACGCATGAATCCTACAAGGATGCTGACGGGCACTGGCTGTATCCGGACGAGGTGATCAAGGATGCGGGCGGCGCGAAGCACCGCGACACTGGCTTGCCGGTGAATGTCGGGCGCGTCGAGAAAATGTCGAAATCGAAACGAAACACCGTTGATCCGCGCGTGATCATCGAGCGTTTCGGTGCCGATACGGCGCGCTGGTTCGTGCTCTCCGACAATCCGCCCGAGCGCGATGTGGAGTGGACCGAAACCGGCGTGCAGGGCTCGTACCGCTTCGTGCAGCGCCTGGCGCGGCTTGGCGCGCTCATCGCGGGCGAGCCGGTGGTGGAAGCTCCGGCGGTGCTGGAGGGTGAGGCGAAGAAGCTGCTGAAGCTGACGCACAAGACCATCGCGGCGGTGACGGAGGCGCTGGACACTTTCGCCTTCAACCTCGCCGTGGCGCGCATCTATGAGCTGGCTGGCAACCTCGCGGGCACCACGCCGGAAGACCCGGCGCTGCTGTATGCCCGCCGCGCCGCGATGGACATCATCGCCTGGCTGGTGGCGCCGATGATGCCGCATCTGGCCGAAGATATTTTCGCCAAGCTGCATCCCGAGGGCGGGCTGGTGGCGCAGCAGCCCTGGCCGAAACCCGACCCGGCGCTGCTCACGGTGGATGAGGTGACGATCGCTGTGCAGGTGAACGGCAAGCTGCGCGGCACCATTACCGTGCCGGCCGGGCAGCAGGCTGAGCAAAATATCGCCTCCGCCGCCGAGGCGGTCTCGACAGCGCTCGCCGGGCAGACCATTGTTAAGCAAATCCACGTGCCGGACAGGATCGTGAACTTTGTCGTCAAACCTGCTTAAGCCCATCGCTCTCGCCGCCCTGCTCGGCCTCTCCGCCTGCGGCTTCTCGCCGATGTATGGCGGGGATGACGGCGTCACCGCCAGCGCAAAGCTGGACGAAGTCGATGTGCGCAATATCCCCGAGCGCCCGGGTCAGCTATTGCGCCAGAGCCTGGAAACGCAGCTGCATGCGGCTGGCGCGCCATCCAGCGAGCTTTATGCGCTGAATGTGACGTATAGCGTCACCAGCATCGGGATCGGCATGCAGGAGGATACCTCGGTCACCCGCAACCGGTTCACTGCCACAGCGAATTGGACGCTCACACCGATCGGCGACCGGTCGAAGACGCTCGCCTCCGGCACGACCACGGCGATGGATGCGGAAAACATCATCGACCAGCAATATTTCGCCTTGACGCTGGAAGGCGAAACGGTGAACCAGCAGCTGGTGGATATGGTGGCGGCGCAGATCACCGCACAGGTCGCCGCCTGGTTCCGCGCCCACCCCGACGCATGAAGCTTGATCCAGGCCGTATCGACGCGTTCCTGAGATCCCCCACGGCGCCCATTGTTCTGCTGCACGGCCCAGACGCCGGGCTGGTGGCCGAGCGCGGATTGGCGCTGGCGCGCTCGGTGCCAGGCGCACTGGGCGACCCATTCCGCTTCACCGAATTGAGCAACCCGGGGGCTGACACGTTGCTGGCGGAAGCCTCCGCCGCGGCGCTGACCGGGGGCAAGCGCGTGGTACGGGTGCGCGATGCGCATGAGGCCCTGACCAAGCCGGTGGAGGCGCTGCTGAACACGCCGCCCGAGGCGCTGGTCATCCTGGAGGCCGGAGAACTCACCCCGAAATCCAAGCTCCGGAGCTTGGGCGAGAAATCGCCGGATGTGGCGGTAATTGCCTGCTACGCCATCGAGCCGGCGCGGCTGCCGCAAGTTGTCACCGCCCGGCTGCGCGCGATGGGGGTGAGCATCGACCAGGACGCCGCCGCGTGGTGCGGGCAGAATCTCTCCGGCGAGGAAGGGCCGCTGGGTCAGGCGCTGGAGGTGTTGTTTCTCTATGCGGGCGATAGCAAGGCGCTGAGTCTCGAGGATGTTTCCGCCGTGCTGACCGACGGCGGCGACACCTCGATGAATGACGCCATCGATGCGGCATTGACCGGTGACCCGGCGGCGACGGACAAGGCGCTGGGCCTAGCCTATGAGGAAGGCGTGTCGCCGGTGGGGCTGATCCGCGTGCTGTTGGGCGAGCTGTTACGCCTGCGCGTGGCGGCGGGGGTGATGGCGGCGGGTGCCTCGGCTCAGGAAGCCATGGCGGGGATGCGCCCGCCAGTATTCTTCAAGCGGCAGGCGACGGTCCAGAAGATGCTGCGGCTCTGGCCTCTACCGGCGCTGGACCAGACGGTTGCCGCCGCTCTGGCCGCTGAGGCAGCGTGCAAGACCACGCATATCCCGGACCAAGCCTATTGCCGACAGACCTTACTGGCCTTGGCCACGAGGGCGCGGTCCGCCGCCAGAAGGTAGTCAGTTTCAATCAGTTAGATGATAAAACGGATGCTCCACGTGGAGCATCAGCCGTTGAGCAGAGCCAGCAGGGAATCCAGCTGGTCCAGATTGGCGTAGTTCAGCACCAGCTGCCCGCCCTTGCCGTTGTACTTGATGTTCACGCGCAAGCCGAGGCGCTCGGTCAGGCTGTCCGCCAGCGCGGCGATGTCAGCATCCGAGCCGCTGCCAGCCTTGCCGCTGGCGCCGGGCTTCGCCACACGGTTGGCGGCCTGCACGAGGGCTTCGGTCTGGCGCACATTCAGGCCCTTTTTCAGCACTTCGCGCGCGGCCTTCGCCGGCTCCGGGTGGCCGAGCAGCGCCTTGGCGTGGCCGGCGGTGAGCTTACCCTCGCGCACCAGCGCCAGTGCTGGTGCCGGCAGTTCCAGGATGCGCATGATGTTGCCGATATGCGAACGGGACTTGCCAACCGCCTCGCCCAGCTTGTCCTGGCTCAGGCTGAACTCACTCACCAGGCGGCGATAGCCCTCGGCCTCTTCGGCCGCGTTCAGGTCTTCTCGTTGCAGGTTTTCCACCAGCCCGGCGGCCATCGCGTCGGCATCGGAAAGTGGCTTCACCAGCACCGGAACCTCGTGCAGGCTGGCGCGCTGGGCCGCCCGCCAGCGCCGCTCACCGGCGATGATCTGGTAATGCTCGGGCTTGGCGGGATGCGGGCGTACCAGCAGCGGCTGCAAGATGCCGCGCTGGGCCACGGAATCCGCCAGTTCCTGCAGCGCTTCGTCCTTCATCTCCTGGCGCGGCTGGAATGGCCCCGGCTCCAGCACGTCCACCGACAGATGCTGCACCCCGGGTGCGGCCACGTTGGCCGGCACCGCGGCATCGCCCAGAAGTGCGGCCAGACCGCGGCCTAAACGTTTCGGCTGTTCCTTCGCACTCATGCCAGCACCTTCTTAACCCTTGCACGCTTCAAGAATTCCGCCGCCAGGGCGAGATAGGACTGCGCCCCGACGGAGCGGAAATCATAAAGCAGGACCGGGATGCCATGGCTAGGGGCTTCCGTGACGCGGATGTTGCGCGGGATCACCGTGTCGAACACCATCTGCTTGAAGAACGCCCGCACATCGGTGGTGACCTGTTCGGAGAGGTTGTTGCGCCTGTCCGTCATGGTCAGCACGATGCCCTCCACCTCCAGGGCCGGGTTCAGGTTGCGCTTGATCATGTCGACGGTGCGCATCAGCTGGGAAATGCCTTCCAGAGCGAAGAATTCCGCCTGCAGCGGGATCAGCACGGCATCCGCTGCGACCAGCCCGTTCAGGGTGAGCAGTCCCAGGCCCGGCGGGCAGTCAATAAACACAACATCCGCGTCGCTTTGCTCGCGCAGGGCATCGCGGAGCAGGAATTCGCGCTTCTCCACCCCGCCGAACTCCAGGTCCACGCCGATCAGGTCCGCCACGGCGGGCACGATGGAGAGGTTTTCCACGCCCGTGGGGATGATGCAGTCCGCCAGAGGTGCATCGCCGGACAGAAGTGCGTAGGAACCGCCTTTGCGGATGGATTGGTCGATGCCGAGGCCAGTGCTGGCATTGCCTTGCGGGTCGATGTCCACCAGCAGGACCTTCAGCCCGCCCACCGCCAGCGCCGCGGCAAGGTTGATGGCGGTGGTGGTCTTGCCGACGCCGCCCTTCTGGTTGGCAATGGCGACGATACGGGGGGGCTTATTCTTGACCGGCATGGCGGATCTCGCTCACTTTCAGGATACAGCTTTCACCCCACTCAGGGGCGGCAATACGCTCAGTCTGCATGTGCCAGAGCGCTCTCGCGGCCGTCAATTCAGTTTCCCAGCCGCGGCCCTTCGGAAACAGGCAAATTCCGCCCGGGGCCAGCAACGGTACCGCCAGACCCAGCAGTTTTTCCAGCGGCGCCAAGGCTCTGGCGGTAATCAGCGGCGCTGGTTCCAGCTCAGCCGCCTCAATCCGGGTATTATGAATTTTCGCGGGTGCGCCGGTGATCCGCGCCGCCTCCCGCAGGAATACGGCTTTTCGGGTGTCGGATTCCACCAGATCGAACGGGATGCCGGTGGCGATCGCCAGAACCATGCCCGGAAACCCGGCGCCGGAGCCGAGGTCGATGGCGCGCGCCGTACCTGCCGGGATACAGGGCACCAGGCGCAGCGAATCCTGCACATGCCGCTCCCACAGATGCGGGATGTCGGCCTTGCTCACCAGATTGATCTTGGGCGACCATTTTTCCACAAGTGCGGCGAACTGGCGCAATTTGTCTTCGTTCATGCTGCCCGCCGTGCCTTCTTCAGCGACCCGAAAATCGCGCCGAGCGCCGCCGGAGTCATGGCTTCGATCCGCCCGGCGGCGGCCAGGTTGCGTGGGCGGACGCGCTCCAGCTTCTCCCGCAGCTCGGCGGAAAGCCCGCCAACCTGCGAGAAATCGAAGTCCTCTGGGATCAGCACCGCTTCGTCGCGCTCGCGGGCCTTGATCTCCGCCTCTTGACGGGAAAGGTAGCCCGCATAGTGCAGATCGGCGCGCAGGATGTTCGCAGCCCGGCTTTCACCCTCCGGCTTGCCGTTGAAGCTGGCGATTTCCGCCGCCAGCGCCGAAAAAGCCGCCTCACGCGCGCTGCCCACGCAGCCCCAGCCAAGCCCGAGCGGCGTCAGCCGCAGTTCGGCGTTGTCGGCACGCAGTTGGAGCCTGTATTCGGCGCGGGAGGTGAACATGCGGTAGGGCTCCGTCACGCCCTGCGTCACCAGATCGTCGATCATCACGCCGATATAGGCTTGGGCGCGGCTCAGCAGCGCGGGCTCGGCCCCGCCAGCGGCGCGCGCGGCGTTCAGTCCGGCGATCAGCCCTTGCGCGCCAGCTTCCTCATAGCCTGTGGTGCCGTTGATCTGCCCGGCGAGATACAGTCCCGGCAGCGCCTTCACCTGCAAGCTGTGGTCCAGGGCGCGCGGGTCCACGTAATCGTATTCCACCGCATAGCCGGGGCGGATGATTTTGGCATGGCCCAGCCCGGGGATGGAGTGGATCAGCGCCTCCTGCACATCCGCCGGCAGCGATGTGGAGATGCCGTTGGGATAAACTGTATCGTCATCCAGCCCTTCCGGCTCCAGGAAGATCTGGTGCCCCGGCTTTTCCGCGAAGCGGACCACCTTGTCCTCGATGGACGGGCAATAGCGCGGCCCGCGTCCGGCGATATTGCCGCCATACACGGCGGATTTGTGGATGTTGGCGCGGATGATCTCGTGCGTTTGCTCTGTGGTCTTGGTGATCCGGCAGGAGATTTGCGGGTTGGTCACGCGCACCGTCAGCGCCGAGAACGGCTCCGGCGGGTCTTCGCCCTTGTCCTCGGGCAGGCCAGTCCAGTCGATGGAGGTCTTGGCCAGCCGGGCCGGGGTGCCGGTCTTCAGCCGCCCGAGCGGCAGGTTCAGCCGCGCCAATGCTTCGGCCAGACGGGTGGAGGGGGCATCGTCGATCCGCCCGCCGCTCACCATCTCGGCCCCGAAATGCAGCATGCCGTTGAGAAAGGTGCCGGTGGTAAGCACCGCCGCACCACAGGCGATCTCCCGGCCATCGGCCAGGGTGATGCCGCGGAGCCGTCCGGAGCCGTCCTGCACCAGCCCCGCCGCTTCGCCCCCCAGAACGGTGAGGTTCGGCTGTGCCGCCAGCAGCGCCTGGATGGCTTGGCGGTAGAGCTTGCGGTCCGCCTGGGCGCGCGGGCCGCGCACGGCCGGACCCTTGGTGCGGTTGAGCAGCTTGAAGTGGATGCAGGCGGCGTCGGCCGCCGTGCCCATCAACCCGTCCAGCGCGTCGATCTCGCGCACCAGATGCCCCTTGCCGATGCCGCCTATGGCCGGGTTGCAGGACATCTCCCCCAGCCGGTCCGCCCGGTGGGTGACAAGCAGGGTGTCGGCCCCGTAGCGCGCAGCGGCGGCGGCGGCCTCGGTGCCCGCATGCCCGCCGCCAATAACGATGACATCGTAGTGCATGGCGGGGGTATTAGCGAGTTTGCCGGGAAAACACCAAGGTTTTGAATTGGGGCCCGTCATGCTCCACGTGGAGCATTTTTCCGGGTGGTTTTGGTAGGGTTCTGAAATTATTCGGCCAAGTCGGGCAACTGCCCTTGGCGTAGCGCCGCCGCATTGGCCGAAATCCGCGTCTGCAGCGCAGCGCTCAGGCTCTTGCGGCTTTTGTAGGTGCCGGGCGGGATCGGCGCATCAAGCCAGATGGTGGCGCGCAGGTTGCGCCGGCGCAGCAGCTTGCCGACATGCGGGCCGAGGTCCATGTCCCCGAACCAGGCGATCTCGGCGCGCTCTCCCCGGCGCACGGGCAGACCATCGAGTTCGTCGTATACGATCGTCACCGGCTGCACCCAGGGGGCTGGCTCGGTGAAGGCCAGGGAGAAGAACGCGGCGGCGAAGGGCAGTACGCGGTTGCCGTCGGAGGACGTGCCTTCCGGGAACAGGATGACATTATCGCCCCCCTTTAGCCGATCGAGCACCTCTTTCTGTTCCCGGGCCACAGTGTCCCGCTCGCGCGAGACGAAGATCGTCCGCCCCAGCCGAGCGATCAGCGCCACGCCGGGCCATTGCCCGACCTCGCCCTTGGCGATGAAGCAGGCCGGCAGCACTGCGCCGAGTGCGACGATATCCACCCAGGACCAGTGATTGGCGGCGAACAGCACCGGCCGTACCGGCGCGACTTGGCCGATCACCCGCAATCTGAGCCCCAATATCCAGGCCACGCCGCGCCAATAGATGCGGGCGAAGCTCTCCTTGCTCCGCCCCGGCAGCAGCAGCAGCACTGTCTGCACCGGCATCGCGAAAAGCGTCCAGAGCAGAAAAAAGACAAGGCGGTAGATCAGCCGGATCAGGGCGCGCCGCCCTTCAGCATCTGCCGCAGATCAACCAGGATCGGCTCTGGGTCGGCGCCCATGACATCCCGGACCACCTCAATCCAGTCGCCCACGTCTTCCACGCGGGTGGGGTTGTCGCGCAGCAGTTCGCGCTTGATGAAGGGAAAGCCGGAGAGCAGCAGCTGCCGCCACAGATCCGAAGTCGGGTTCAGGGCCATGCGCCGGGCCACGCCATCGCGGATGCGCAGGATTTGCAGCTTGCGGGTGATGTGCAACGGGTCCTGCTTGCCGAGGTCGGTCTCCTCCTCGGTGATCAGCCTTTCCACATCGGCGCGGCTTACCATGCGTACCAGATCTTCGTATTTCCACACGGCGGCGCAGCGCAGCCCGCCCTTGGTCATCGCCTGGGTGATGCCGACCTCGTATTCGCGGACGATATAGGACTTCATGGGCACCGGCATCACGTCTGCCCAGAACTTCCGGAACGCCTCGGAGCGCAGTGCCACCGGGCCAAAGGCGAGGAAGAAGGATTGCAGATGATAGCGCAGCTGCCAACTCTCGGTGAGGCCCCAGACATCGACTTTGTCGTAGTTGAGCCGGCGCAGCGTATCCGCCAGCGGCGTTAGTGGGCCAAACACGCTGTCATTAGCGAGGATGACCTCCTGCGTCTCGGTGCGCGGCAGGCCGAGATAATCCAGCGCATCACGCCAGGCGCCGAAATCGTAGCCGATATTCTTGCGCACGATCACCGCGGCGCAGAGTGCCTGCACGGCCTGCAGCGCGGCGGGCTTGAGCTTGCCGGAATTGGTGACGAACACCACGTCCCGGTCATTGGCCTTCAGCTCGGCGATGTAATGCAGCACCTGCTCGCGGACGAGCGCGCGGCCGTCGAAATGCATGAACAGCGCGACCTTCGGGCCGAGCTTGATCTCCCCCTCCGGCCAGGCGAGCGCAATCTGACGCGGTCCGCGCATGACCGCTGCGACCTTGGCCAGGGGCACCAGAAATTGCCATTTCAGGAAGGACCGCAGAAGCAATAGTTGGCGTTTGATCATGGGTTTAAGGTCTCGTGCGGTTCGATTTGCTGCCGCAGGTCTTCGGGCGCGTCTGGATACGTGCCGATGAATTCCCGCAGCAGAAGGGTTGCTTCCTCGTAGCGTTCAAGCCTGTGCAACGCCACGACCTCGCCGCGCAGCGCCGGCCAGAAAAGCGGCTCAGGCGCCATGCCGGGCGGCGCTGATTTGGCCAGTCCATCTCGCAACCGGCCGAAGCAAGTGGCGCTGCGCCGCCATTCCTGCTCATCCTCCAGGTAGAGCGCGCCAGCGGCGAACAGCGCGTCGCGCCCGGCAGGGTCGAAGGGCGGATGCAGCGTCAGCAATTCCGGCTCTACCGGCGCCAGCAGCGCGCGGGCGGTGGTAATTTCCTGTTGGTTCACCAGCGTCGTGAAGGCGATCAGTGTCAGTTTGCGCAGGTGCGCGGCGCTGATCTGGGTTGGCCGTAGGGCGGTCACCCGGTCCGGCACGCGCGCGGCGTTGCCGCCTGGTTGCAGCTCCTGCAATAGCAGGGCGACCAGCGCGTCCTGCCGGGCCGGAGCGGCGCAGTGCGGAAGACGCCGCTCCACGCCGACTTCTTCAGCCATTTGCCGAGCCAGGGCGAAATCGCCATCGTTCACCAGGCGGATGAAAGCGTCCACATACAGCGCGTTGAGCGCGGCGGCATCGGTGCCGGTACGTTCAAGCGCCGCCATTTTCTCCACTGCCGAGGCCACGCGCCCGCGCTGCAAATCCAGCATCATCGTGGCAAAGCGTGCATCCGCCGCTGCCTCGCCTTGCATGTCGGGCAACCGGGCAAAACAAGGTTCGGCGGCGGCGAGGACTTCGGCCTCGTCGTAGCGGGCGGTGTTGACCAGCTCAGTGAAGGTGCCGAGGATCAGCGCCTCGGCGCGCTCCGGGGGCACATCCAGCCCGGCCAAGTGTCCTGGTACCAGCGCGGGGTCGCCCAGCTCCAGTTCCAGCACGGCGAGGGCGATCGCCGCATCGGCGCCCGTCTTCGTGCCAGCACTGCGGAGCAGTTCCGGCACGCGGTGCGTGGTGATGAACGCCAGCGCTTCATCGTAACGAGAGGCATTGACCAGCCGGATGAACGCCTCCAGCAGCAGCACGTCGCGGCGTTCTGGCTCGACCTCCAAATCTTGGAGCCGCACCGGGATTTCCGCCGGGTCGCCCACAGCGAGGTCCAGAACCATCCTGGCGAGGCCGGTGTTTTTCGCCACCTCACCGCCCACGCGCACGGCCAGGGCGGTTACGTCATGCGTGGTGATGAATTCCAGTGCTTCATCGTAACGCGAGGCATTGACCAGCCGGATGAATGCCTCCAGCAGCAGCACGTCGCGCCGTTCCGGGTCAATGTCCAAACCACGCAGCCGCGCCGGAATCTCCGCCGGG
>Ga0326727_10010387_pt1 | contig 22202 bp, 9 predicted proteins | sample MB2enrmetagenome_FD_207643 | JGI IMG/M metagenome (GOLD analysis project Ga0326727, IMG submission 207643) | Lab enriched peat soil microbial communities from McLean, Ithaca, NY, United States - MB29MY | ecosystem: Environmental > Terrestrial > Soil > Wetlands > Peat | place: USA: New York...
GCGGAAATGTGTGCGGCTCGATCGGTTTCAGTTCGGTTGCTTTCAGCTCCGGGTCGCCCATCGCCTCGCGCAACTGGGCCCACGCCAGTTCCAGGTCGCCCTGCGCCGCAATCAGCTCCTCCTTGCGGGCGGCCACATTCACCTCGGCCGACATGCGATCCGACTCCACCGCAAGGCCGGCCTTGACGTGCTCATCCACAGAGGTAAGAAGCGCCGCCGCCGTCTCCTGCTCATGCTGGGCAACATCGATCTCCCGCTGCGCATAGAGCACCTGCTGGTAGGCCCCCACAACACGAAACACGATCTGCTGGTCCACAGCCTTGGTAGAGGTCAAAGCGCTCTGTCTGTGCAAATCCGCGCGATGGATCTCTCTCTGTGTCTTGAGCGAGTCGAACGCCATCCATGAACCAGAGAAACGCGTGGAGAAGTTGCCGATGGGCTGCGGAAAATTCAGCGCGTTCAGCGCAAAGTCAGCTTGCGTAAACTGCCGCTGCCGAAGCCGCGTGCCGAAGGCATAGACCGGATCGTCGCCGCGGGAGATGTCTTCAGTGAAGTTGAGTTGCGGCAGAAGCTGGGTGCGCGCCATGGTGGCCGCCGATTTGGCTTCTTGATTGTCTGCGCGCGCAATTGCGGCATCGGGGCTTTGCCCAAGAGCAATGTTGACGGCTTGCCGTAGCATCAGAGGTTCCTGCGCACCGGCGGCCAAGCTCCCTATCGAGAACAGGAGAAGAGGGCCCAGAGATAGATACAGGCGTGAACTCATTGGGTCAGATGTCCTTGGGTAGTACTTTCATAGGATGAAAGTCACGAAGTGGGCAATTCGTTACAAAACGCGTCAAGTCTATTCTTTGAGGCTCTAATCACGCCTGTTCTGGTATCGCATCCAAGGTTGGGAATTTGAACAGTCTGCAGGAAGGTGCTGGTTTGCTATCTTGCAAATGCGCAGGAGAGTGTGGGATCGGCTGCAATGGCTTCAACAAGTTTACCCAGGGGCGAATGTCGCAGTCGCCACATCTGAAGCCTAAAGATGCCGCGAGCGCGGCGGGAGAGATGGATTTGGAGTTGATTTCGATCATATACATATGTGACGATCTGATCATCTGGTGATATATGTTAAGAGTCAAGACAGCACGAGTTTTGACCGACGCCGAACTTGGGAAGGTGGCGGGACAATTCGGCCTGCTGAGCGAGCCCATGCGCCTGAAGATTCTGCAGGTGCTCTCTGTAAGACCACTGATTCGTGCCATTGCTGATATCAAAGCTTCTGGAGCAAAAAGTGCCGGGCACTCCATGAGGTACTGTGGTTTTCCCTTGAATCCACAGGATTGAAGTTGATAACAGGCTCTGGATGCAGTCTGTTCAATGATCGTGGCGATCCCGCGCACACGCGCGATTTATGGATCGCTTTCCGCAGTCAAATTCCGCAGCGCCCGTGCAAAGTCCGGCACACAGCAGGAGAAATCGGCGCGGCTGCAGGCGGGGATGAAGACCGGCACGCGGACGGGCGGGTTCTGACTCGTGAGCACGGTTGCGAATCGCATCTGCTCAAGAGTCTGCGTCGTGTAATAGACGCGCACGAAATCTTCGCTGCCGACTGCCGGCTGCCATAGCTCAAACACCAGCGCTCCACCGGGCGGCGTGTCATCGCGCCGACCGTCGGCAATCCAGTGCAGGTCCAGCAGTCCGGCGATGCTGGCAATGTTGGTATCGTGCCCAATGAGGAAAAGCGCGCGGTCGCTTACGCGGCTGACCGCTCCCGGTTGAGGCTTGTCCGTGGCGGCCTGCGAGAGAGACAGCAAAATCTGATGGAGCAGGCTCGAGGCCTGGGAGCGCGCAATCGGCCTGGGGCGCTGCGAGAATTCCGCTGCGGCCGTATGCAGTTCCATCAGCGTCCGCAGGTTGTCGCCGTTTACGCAGCCCCAGCCCACATTGGCCGCATCCATTCCTTCGGTGTATTCGAGTAGCAAAATCTCACTGAGCGTGGAGGCAATGCTCATCGGTCCCCGCAGCTCTACATGATGACCGCTGGAAGCGGGCGCGAGTGTGGCGGGGATATCGAGCAGCGATTGGCGCTCGGAATTTGTGTTCCCCGCTGCGCCGCACTTGCCCAGGATCGTATCCAGCTCCGTGAGCTGGGAGCGATAGGCCGCGGCGATGTTGTCGGGGTCGCCGCCGATACCGCCTGAGATCGACGCTGCGGCCAACCCCGAATCCGCTGTGGTTGCCTTTACATCGCGCGTATGAAAAATTTCATCGTTCGTCCCCTGGGGCAGTCCCTTCACCGGCGGAGGACAGCCGGGGAACATGCCTTCAGCCAGCGCCCTGCCCGTTTCCCGCGTGCGCTGGTCGGAGTCGGTATAAATGGTCACGTGCGCCGCATCGTCGCAGCCCGTCGCGGAGAGTAGACCTTCACCGGAAAGCTGCAGCCGGTCGTAGGCCCCGAAGATTTGCATCAACTGATAGCCATGCGCCGTGAGATAGCCCGGCGGAACGCTCCACGACGGCCATGGCGCAGCCGAATACGAGTTGTATTGTGCGCTGCTCCCTGTTGGTGAGCGGACGCCATGGCGGCTGAGATAAATGACGAACCGCAGTTGCCCGCTATCGGCGCGTGTTCCAGTGGCAGGCGCCTGCGCCTCACCCGGTAGCGCGCATAAGGCAAAAAAAGCCAGAAAAGAAGCACAGGCGCGCGGCGCGATGCGTGGCATCTTCGGGTCCCTCAGGATTGTATTGCGTCAACAGGATACAGGCCGGCACATTGAGAGGCCCATTCCGCCGGCCTGTGCGGGCCGTTTCTAGTGCTCGCGGCCGGATTCCCAGCGCAGGCTGGCGCTGTAGTTCGGTTTGTAGTACTCGCGCTGCGTCATGTATTGCGGGCTGCCGTTGTAAAAACCGAAGACCTCGTTGTTCAGGTTCAAGCCATCCACCTGAAGCCGCAAGCCGCGATAGAGACGAACGCCCATCTGCGCGTCCACCTGAAAATGCGGGTAAAAGTAGTTGTCGCCGCAGGGTCCATTGATCGGCCCGTTGAGCGGTCCGGCGTTCGGGTTGGGGCCGTTGTTGCACACCGCGATTCCGGAGGCAGTGGAGTAGTACTGGTAGGCGTCAATGTTGGAGCTGTTATAGGACATGCCCATGTGCACCTCGTAACGGCCCAACTCATACCCAGGTTCGATGTTGAAGGCGTGCTTCGCCGATCCCATCAGCGAGGGCGAGTCGGTGCGGTCGGGAAGGCCGCTGATGCGCGAATCGCTGTAGGAGTAATTGGTCATCATACCAAGGCCACGGAAAGCGCCGGGCAGATTGGTGAACTTTTGCTGTAAGCCGAATTCCAGACCCCAGACTCGGGCGTTACTGCCGTTGGCATCCTCTTGAGCCAGGGAGCCGGCTGGCGTACCCGGTACCACAGCCAGACAGGTGCCGGTGCAGGGAACATTGGCGGTCACGATCGGATTGGTCAGCTGTTTATAAAAGAACCCGGTTTGAATCAGGCCGAAAGGCTTCAGCTCCTGCTCCAAAAGCAGATCGTAGTTATTGGAATGAGTGGGCAGTTCGTTGGGGTCGCCGATAGTGGCCACCACCGGGTTATTACCGGTGGGCGACACGTACGGCACCAGGTCGTACTGATTTGGCCGGGAGATACCGCGCGCATAGACCGCGCGGACCGCCGTCGCAGTTGTAAAGGCATAGCGGGCCTGGATGCTGGGCAGAGGATCGATGTAGGTCTGGACATTCGTAACCGGTGTGGTTCCAATCCAGTTTCCGTTGTTATCCGTTCCGTTGCTATTGGGACCGGCGGCGGGGTTCACCAAGTATCCCCGTCCATACTCGTGCGTTGCCTCCAGGCGCAGTCCCGTCTGCAGGCTCAAGCGGTCGAAATGGAAGGTGTTCAGGATGTAACCAGCAGAGATGCGCTCGATCAGATCGTAGTTGGCAGAGTCAGACGAACTGCGTGTGGCGGGCACGTCCAGGGGAAGCAGCGACGGATTGGCGCCAAGGAATTGATCCACCTTGTAGTGGTCCGTCATCTCCCCCATGTGGTAGGTACCGTCGTAGTAATGCGGATCCTGGAATCCGCTGGCGAACATCTCTGAGTTGACAGGGGTGGCATTGTCAGCGGCGACGGAGCAGATCGTGGGCGTGTAGCCGGGATCCGCCTGCGGGCAGTAATCGTAAGTTGGCGTGTAGGCGTCCTGACCCTTGTGCGCATTGCGGAATTCGCCACCGAACTCCAGCGTGGCCGAGTGTGTGCCGACGTGATAGTTGAACCCCATCGCACCCCACTCCTGCAGATTCAGTTGCGTCGCCTGGCCGGTGCTGGTGTTGATATTGTCCAATGTGTAATTAGAGAGGCTGTAGATGTTGTTGGCCGGGGTCGTGGTATTCGGCACCATGCAGCTTGGCGTCCACTGCGGGCGGTAGGGGTCGCCATTGAGTCCGGCGACATAGTCGCAGTTGGATTTTGCCCAACTCTTCAGCGCTGAGCTGGCGTCGAAAGCGCCTCCCGGATTGCCGCCGGCGTCGAGTTCGCGACCACGCGAGATAGCGGTGCCCCAGGTGAACCACTTGCTGTTGAAGATGTGGTTACCGCCCAGCGAGAGACTACCGATGGCGAAGTCGGGGCGGCGGATCGAATACTTGAACTTCGGCTTGGCATTGGTCTGGACCGTGTAGGTCCACTTGTCGCCCCAGTCCTTGAAGTCGGTGAGGATGACGTGGGCATTCAGGCTGGAGTGATCGTTCAACTTGTAATCGGCGCCAACGGTGCCGCCCCAGCGCAGGCGCTGGTGGCGATACTCGCGTATATCGATGGAGTCGTAATACGGAGTGACGGTGCTGTCGGGGTTCAGGTCCGGCTGCGGCTCAATGTCGTTGTATCCGCGCCCGTTGTAATCGTAGCTGGCGCTTGCGATCACGCCCCAGCGCTTGGTGGCGCCAAAACGCTTGCCCACCGTGAAGTTTACAAGGCCCATGTAGCGCCCGTTCTCGATTGGCGAATAGCCCAGCGTGGAAATGGCATCGAAGGTGGGCGTCTCGCCGGCCATCTTCGTAACCATATTGACCGATCCGCCGATTCCATCTGCGTCCTGATTGGCGGAGAGCGTCTTATTCAGCTCGATCGATTGCACCATGTCCGCGGGAATGGTGGCCAGCAAAACCTGGCGCACGTTCGACTCCGGGGACGGAATGGTTACGCCGTCGATGGTCGTGTTCGTCAGGCGCGGATCGAGGCCGCGAACCTGGACGTAAACAGCCTCACCCTCGTCGCGCTGCACGGTCACGCCCGGCAGGCGGCCAACTGCATCGGCAATATTGGCGTTGGGAAGAGCGAGGATCTCGGTTTGAGGCATCACGTTGACGATGTCCGGAGAAGTGACTTCCTCGTTCACGGCCTGAACCATATCTTGTCCACTCCCGCCGGATACGATGACCTCTTCGCTGCCCGGGGCAACTTGCAGGACCAGGTTCAATGGCATGTCCCGTCCGGCCGTAATACTAACCGACTGAACCAGTTGCTTGAAGCCCGCCGAGGTAACGGTGACGGTATAGTTGCCGGGCGTAAGCCCGGCCACCACAAAGTCGCCTAAGGAATCCGTCGTCACAACCAGATTCCCGGGAGCAACGACCACACGCGCGCTTTGAATCACGGCGTTGGAGGCGTCGCCGACATGACCGCTGATAGAAGCCTTCGTGCCCGTAGCTGCGCCTTGTGCAGACTGCGCAAAGACCGCTGAACTCGTCAGAAACAAACTCGAGAACAGCAAGATTACAGCGCCGATGCACCTATTCCATCTTGTTTCAAACATATGGCCATTCTCCTCAACAGGATTTCCATACGCGTCAAGCGCGTAAACAAGAGGAGTGTGGCAGGCGAGTCTAATTTCAATCTGAGGAAACGCCGGAGTGCCTGGCCGTTTCACGGAAAATTGATCTTCCCCGGTTAGCATTCGACGCATGCACATCCTGGTCGTAGAGGACAAACGCAGCCTTGCCGGGCATCTTGGCCGCGCCCTGGAGGGCGAAGGCTACGCGGTCACGCTCGCTTATGACGGCGCAGAAGGGCTGCGCCTCGGCAAGACCAACGACTATGACGTGATGATTCTCGATCTGATGTTGCCGCGCATCGATGGCCTCACCGTGATCAGGAAACTGCGCGAAGACCAGTCGCGTACGCAGGCCATCATTGTCTCCGCGCGAGATACGATGAACGACATTGTGTGCGGCCTGGACGCCGGCGCGGACGACTACCTGACCAAGCCCTTTGCGCTCGATGTGCTATTGGCAAAAGTGCGCGCCGCCGGGCGTCGCGTGCCCGTGCGGCCTCCACAGATGCTGCAGTTTCAGGATCTGATCCTGCGGCCGCATCAATATGAACTGCAACGCGGTTCGCGGCTGGCTACTCTGACGCGCACCGAGTGCGTCCTGCTCTCCGTGCTGATGCGCCGCGCCCGCTCCGTGGTTCCCCACGCGGTGCTGATTGAAGAAGGCTGGAGCGGCGATGCCGATGTGAGCTTCGACAGTCTGTACGTCTTCATCCGCGCTCTGCGTGCGAAGATCACCCATCGCGGTGAAGTCGGACTGTTGCATACCATTCGCGGAGTCGGCTACTCGCTGCGGAGCGATTCATGCTGAGAGGCCGCATCTCTATTTCTCTCCGGCTTACCATCTGGTTTGGCGTCATCTTCCTCGCCGGTTGGGTCTTGTTCGGCATGGCGATGTGGCTGAATCTCAAGCACACCCTCGCTGACGAGCGATATCTCACCCTCAGTCGCCGCATCGACCGCTTGCGCACTCTGCTGGATAAAAACGAAGATGCCGACGCGCGCAACGAGGACTTCAAGGAGTTTGCTCACGCCACGGGCGGCGGCCTCGCCGAGATCTTTCGCGCCGGCGGCTCTCGCGTGCTTCCCTCGCCCACTCCGGCCGCACAGGCCTTTCCCTGGCCCGCAATCTCATCCGGCGTCGACGAAAAGTTCTATCACGTGAATGCGCCGGACCAACCCTATTGGGTGCTGGCGCGCCGCTCGACGTTGAATGGCGAAACCGTCTATCTCACCGCGGCCGCGCCCGAAGGCGGCAATTTGCTCGTGCTCGACCGTTTCTGGGAAGGGCTGATCGCCTCCGCGCCCATTCTCCTGCTCATCTCCTCCGCGGGCGGCTACTGGCTCAGCCGCAAAGCTCTCAGACCGGTGGATCGAATTACTGCGGCGGCTCGTTCCATCAGCATCTCCAATTTGTCCGAGCGCTTGCCCGTAAGCAATACCGGCGACGAACTCGAGCGTCTTGCCGAAACATGCAACGCCATGCTTGCTCGCCTCGATGTCGCGGTCAATCAGATCAAGCGATTCACTGCCGACGCCTCGCACGAGTTGCGCGGACCTATCTCGTTTGTGCGTACCGTGGCCGAAGTGGCGATGCGAAACTCCAAAGCCGATCCAGAAAGCCGGCAAGCCTTTGCGGACATTGTGGAGGAAACCGCGAAGGCAACGGTTCTGCTTGAAGATATGCTCACCCTGGCTCGCGCCGATGCCGAACGCGGCGACAAGGCTCTGGAGTCGCTCAACCTGGCCGCCGTTGTTGAAGAGGCATGCGAGTTGGCGCTTCCCATTGCCGCGGACCGTCACCTCGATCTTTCCGTCTCCCTCGGCGCTTCGCACCTTGTTAATGTTCGCGGCGATTTCACCACCTTGCGCCGTCTGCTCTGGATCCTGCTCGACAATGCCCTTAAATACACGCATGCGCCGGGGCGGATTGATGTGGCTCTGAGCGCGAATAGCCATCAGGCCACCGTGGAAGTGCGCGATAGCGGCGTGGGCATCTCCGCAGCCGATCTGCCTCACATCTTCGACCGCTTCTACCGGGCCGACCCCTCGCGCAGCAATACTGACGGAGCCGGATTGGGTTTGGCGATCGCGAAATGGATCGCCGAGATGCATCACGCCGATCTTACGGTCGCCAGCGAGCTGCGAAAAGGCACGGTCTTCCAATTGGTTCTTCCGGTTTGCGCGAATTCCGGCCCTATGACATAAGTGTGCGATCAGTGCCCACCGGAATCTGGCAGGAATTAACTTCAGAAGCGCGCCATCATTTACGGGTCACAACGAACATGGTCTTTCCAGTTCGATCGCTGTAAGCTCGGAACTGAATCTGGGACCCGTTCGCTTCAAATCTCGCGTACTTGTGGCGTACTCAAGAACCGCGTTTCCTGCGTTTTGATAGTTTTGAGCGTCTAACGTTTTCAACGACTTATTTAGAATCAATACGGGTCCGGAATCCGACCCCCCCTCCCGGCACCATATAACTAGTTTATAATCAATAATGTACGTTAAATTTCTCCCTAGATGGTGCATGTTACGTGTGGTTTTCAACCGGAGACCTCATTAAGAAGGAGTTGCTCTAAGCTCCGGGCGCAGGCGACCCGCTTGGCTTAAGAAGAGGCATCCAGCATCCATCGACGCAATTTCTTTGCATCCATGCCATCAGATCCCTCTCTGAGACCGGCCTGGAGAGAAGGTACCCCTGCGCCACTTCACACCCCACACTGCGAAGATACTCAAGTGTCTCCATATCCTCAACGCCCTCCGCAACAGACGATAGCCCCAGGCTGCTGGCAAGATGGACGATCGATTCAATCACGGTGCGCGATTCCTCGGAACTCTGTGAAGTCAACACAAACGACTTGTCTATCTTGATCTCAGAGAAGGGCAGCTTGACGAGTTGCTGCATGGACGAATATCCGATCCCGAAGTCATCCAGTGACAAGCGGAAGCCTTTCACGCGCAGGCGGGTGAGCATGGCAAGCGATTCTGCAGGATTCTCCATCGCCGCAGTCTCCGTCAACTCAAGGATGATATGCTCCGGATCAATTCCGCTTAACGAGCACGCGCTCACCAATTCCTCCACGAAAGTCTTCCGGCGCAGAACCTGCGCGGACAGGTTGATCGAGACTCGCAATCTGTCCTTGTCCTGCTTTGCCGCTCGACGAATGCGCGTTTTTTGACCGGCAGGAGAGAAGTTGCGCACCAGAAAGCTCAGTACCTGCTCCACCATCGTCCGGGTGAGGTCGCCCATCAGTCCATTCGCCTCTGCGACCGGGATGAATGAATCGGGGTACAGCACTCCATGTTCCGGATGGACCACGCGCGCGAGCGCCTCAAACCCGAGCAGGCGATGATTGGCGCAGTCGACCTTGGGCTGATAGAACGCCTGCAAATAGCCCTGAGCGATCGCCTGGCGAAGGTCGTCTGCGCTCATCATGGCGCCTTTCGCGCCACTTGTGTTGATTCCTTCATTGCGAGGACCCTCCTCGCCATAAGAAGTCGAGAGCAAACTGAGCAAAGCTCTCGGTGTGAAGGGCTTGGACAGCACGCCTACAAATTTGAGGCCAAAGTTTCTCGCGGAGCGTGCAGCCGCGTCTAGCACACGTTCATCGACGCCACTGAGAATAATGATTTCGGCGGTGCAGCCGAGCCTGGCAAGTTCCTCCATCACCTTGACGCCATCCATATCCGGCATCTGGAGGTCAATGGCGATATTCGTCGGTTTCCAGTCCTTCATTACTGCGAAAAACTCTTCAGGACTCACGACATGCCGCGATGGAATAGACGCAGTTGCAGCAATTTCCTGCATCATGCGCCCGAAATCGGGGTCATCATCCAATATCAGCAGGCGTCGATCGCTCATCTTCTCTCAGTCCTTTCGTCGTCAATCACCCGGCCCTTTCGTCGTCAATCACGAGAATGGTCAATTCGAACCCCGTACTGCACGTCATGCATCTTTCCTCGCGGCATCCGCCTCGATGGCGCCCGTGTCTGTCGAGTCCAGGATCTCGCGCAGAGTCTTTGCCAAGATCTTGCGGGAGAGCGGTTTCTGAAGAAATGGTGCGCCGGAGGCCATGATTTTCTCTCTCACAGCGCCGCTGGTGTATCCCGAGACGAACAGCACCTTCAGAGTGGGCCGTTTCCGGAGGGCCTCTTCCGCGAGCTGTTGGCCATTCATTCCCGGCATGACCACATCTGTGAGCAGAAGGTCGAGTTGGTCCGGATACCGTTCAACGATACTGAGCGCTTCGGCTCCGTCAATCGCTTCAATCACGTTGTAGCCAAGGTCGCGCAGCAACTCGACATTGAGTTTGCGCAAGCCGGAGTCATCCTCGGCGAACAGAATCGTCTCGCCTCCGCCGCGGATCATCTCAGTCGTCTCGTGCGTGACGTTTGGTCCCGCGGCCGCTACTCGCGGAAGATAGATTTTGAAGGTCGTTCCGCTTCCGAGTTCGCTATATGTCCATATGCTCCCACCGTTCTGCTCGACGATTCCAAACACCGTCGAGAGCCCCAGTCCGGTGCCGCGTCCTTTTTCCTTTGTCGTGTAGAACGGCTCGAAGATACGCTCTTGCGTTTCTGCATCCATGCCAACGCCTGTGTCGCTGACCGTAAGAACCACATAGTCCCCGGCAGTCAACGTCCCGTGCCGCGTTGATGAGTCGTCGTCAACCGTCACGTTCGCCGTTTCGATGGTCAGCTTTCCTCCGTTGGGCATGGCGTCGCGCGCATTCACCGCCAGGTTCAGAATGATCTGATCGATTCCGGTCGGGTCGGCCCTCACGGAACCTAGGTTCGGATCCAACACAATGGCTACTTCAATATCCTCACCCAGCAATCTTCCCAACAATCTCGTTGTTTCCTGAACGATTTCGTTCAGATTCAATATCCTGGTCTCAAGCACTTGCTTGCGGCTGAATGCGAGAAGCTGCCGGGTGATCTCAACCGCACGGTTGGCTGCGTTCCTGATCTCGGCCAGGCGCTGCCGGGGACGCTCAGCCAGAGTCGTATCGTCCAGCGCCAGTTCTGTGTAGCCGGTAATGATGCCGAGAATATTGTTGAAGTCATGCGCCACACCGCCTGCCAGCTGCCCCACGGCTTCCATTTTCTGCGCCTGCATCAACTGCTGCTCCAGGCGCTTCCTCAGCGTAATATCGCGTTGAATGGAGATGAAGCCGGTAATGTCGCCGTGTTTGTCGCGCACTGCACTGGTGGATCGCTCGATAGTGACCTTACGTCCGCTCTTGGTCGTGTTGACGATCTCATCGTGTGCGCTGCCCATAGTCACGGCGGCTTGCCAGATCCGTTCGTAGTCGGCTTCGCTGACATCGTCGCTCCTGAGAACGCGGCGGGGCACCTTGCCGATCACTTCTTCTTCGCTGTATCCGTACAGGCGGGTAAATTCCGGATTCACGAAGGTGATGACGCCTTCGTGATCCGTCATGAAGACGACCTCGCCCGAGGCGTCCACGGCCTGGCGAAGGCGGACCATAGCCCCCTCCGCGCGTCTGCGGTCCGAGATATCCAGAAACGTAATCACGCCGCCTGCTGCCTTGCCCGCTTTGAAGACGGGGTGGGACCAGTACTCCGCCAGAAAGCTGCTCCCATCCTTTCGCCACATCACCTCATCGTCCACGTGGCTGCCCTTCCCCTCGAGAACTGACGTGCGGATCGGGCACCTGTCGACTGGATAGGGGCTGCCGTCCGCGTACGAGTGGTGCAACCGTTGGTGCATGTCCGTTCCCAGTAGCTCCTCGCTCCTCGCATAGCCCAGGATGCGCAGGGCGGCCGGGTTACAGAAGGTGCAAGCCCCGTTCATGTCAATCCCGAAGATCCCCTCTGCGGTCGAGTTCAGCAGCAGCAGATATTCCTCCTCGCTGGCCTTGATCCGTTCCGCGACGAGCTTGCGTTCTGTGATGTCCTGCAATGTGCCGCTTAGCCGGATGACACGGCCATGGTCGTCGCATACCGGGGTGCCCTGGGCATGGCCCCAGCGTACCGTGCCATCTCCGCGCATAAACTGGACTTCCAGGTCGTACGGTTCTTGAGCCACCAGAGCCCGCTCGACGGCGTGGCTCAGGCGTGCCCAGCTATCGGGAGTGTAAACTCGGGATCGGTCCGCATGTCCCGGCGGCGGCTGGCTCGCATCGAAGCCCATAATCTGGTACATTTCCGGCGACCATACAGTGGTATCGGTCGTTACATCCCAGATTGAGCTGCCAAGGCCGGCGACGTGTTGTGCCTCTCGGAGTTGAGCCTCGCTGTCGCGCAGGGCCTCCTCTGCCTGCCTGCTTTCTGTGATGTCCTGAACCATGGCCACCGTGTACTGCGGCTGGCCTTGGATGTCTTTGATCAGCGAAAGAGTCAGACGCGCCCACACGATCTGCCCGTCTTTTCGGACATAACGCTTCTCGATCTGGTATATCGATTGGAGCTTGTCTTCCAATAGCTCGCAAAAGACTTGCCAGTCGTTCTCCCGATGGTCGGGATGGGTAAAGTCAGTGAATGACATGGCGTGCAATTCATTCTCGCTGTATCCGATCATGCGCTGAAATGCGGGATTCGTTTGCAGGGGGTGTCCCGTCAAATCCATCAGTATGATTCCCATGGCCGATTCTTCAAAAATCGTGCGGAAGCGCGCTTCGCTTTGCATTAAAGCTTCCTCGGTTTGCTTACGCTCGGTAATGTTAAGGCCAATTCCGACCAGGAGGTATTCGCTGCCGATAAGCGCTCGCGTCGCCCTTAAGAGGTATGGAATCTTCCGCCCGTCTTTGTGCAGCAACTGAACCTCAACGGTCACGCTGCCGCTGGCAAATGCCTCCTCGATCGCGCGGGTGGCCGCAGCGCGATCCTCCTCCGCGACGATCTCCACGGCTTGGGACATGGCCAGCGTGTCTTCGGTGGAGTAGCCGAGAATTCTTTCAGGGTTTCTACCCCAGTGCAGGAACGCTCCTGTGGTCTTAATGACGAAAAAGATGTCGGGCAGGCTGTCGATAACAGCTTCGGTAAAAGCTTTTTCTCTTTGCAGCTCTTCTTCGGCTTGCTTGCGCTTGGTGATGTCGCGAATCATGACCGTATACAGTTTCTTGCCCGAGGTTTGCACCTGAGAGATGGAAGCCTCGATCGGAAATTCCTCGCCCGTCGATCGCAACCCCGACAAATTATCCAACACGCCCATATTGCGACTGGTTATGCCGGTTTCGCCAAATCGGCGAATGTGCGCACCGTGTGCCGCGCGGAAACGCTGGGGAATAAAACGGTCGAGGGTGCTCCCGATCGCACTCGCGGCGGGACAGCCAAAGATGCGCTCGGCCGCAGCGTTGAATAGCAAGATTCGCTGCCTCTCGTCGACCGCGACGATCGCGTCCAGCGCAGTCTCGATGAGGCCTGCCAGGCGTCTCTGATTTTGACTCAACTCCGCTTCGGCTTTTTGGGCTCTTGCCATGTATAACAGGAGGCCAAAAATCAGCAGCGCTTCCAACGCGATCAGGAAAAGAGCACCAAAGATGTATCCTTTGTATAATTCCCATGGCGAAGGCGGGCGATTCAGGACGGTGCTGCCAGGAGGGAGATTCCTTTCGCTGATTCCCCAACGCTGGAGCGCGCGCCAATCGACGGTAACCCGAACGTCGGTACTGTTCTTGATTGGAATGTTTTCCAGTTTCTCGCCCGAGAGTATGCGTACAGCTGTTTCCGTCACCCACGCAAGTTCTTTGCCTCCGTCGTCATAGACTCCGCCAACACATTCGTGGTGCTCACAGAGCGTGTGCCAAGGGGAATAGGTTGGAGCCCGCTGCGCGATCGCGTCGATTAGGTCCGGACCTGCCAATCGCGGCGTCCCAGACGCCGTGAGCGACCCCATAGTCAACAGCACGACGGTCCGAGGAGGGAGCGCATCAACTTTGTTGAGCACTTCTGGGCCGGCGGGCTCGATGATATCGATCTCCTTCACCCTGTCGCGATGACGCGCGATCTCAGATTGCGCGGCTTTAACCCAAAATGGATTTGCGGGGTCGGCGACGAGCGCGATCGTTTCAGTCTTCGGCTGAAGCTGCAGCGCGAGATCGACTGTCTCTGCCACTGGCACTGGCGCTGTCAAACCGGTCATCCCTGGCCAGGTCTTGCCTCCGAATCGCTGCGTGCCGACTCCTGTAAACAAAATCGGCACACCGGGAAAGACTTTTTCGTGGTATTGAATGAGAAATACTAATGCGCCTCGGCCGACTGCGATCACCAAGTCCAGTTGCGCGTGTTCGAACCTGCTGCGGAATGCCTCTGCGACGCTGTTCGAGTACGGCTTCGTCAACTCCGATTCGTCAACACCCACATCCGCTTGCACAAACTGGACGTCTCCCGGCACGCGAGCGCGGATAGCGGAGTCAAGCACGTTCACGTACTCATTAATCTGGGCGGGATCGCTTAACAGCAGCAGGATTTTCTTCGGTCTGGGTTTTTCGGGCGCAGCGAAAACTGGGAGAGCACACAAGAGGAGTAAAAGGGTCAAGAACCGGGTTTGCCAGCGAAATCGTGGGGCGGTGAACAAAGTGAAAGAAGCACGCCAGTTCGTGGGCATCGGGTTCCTCATCGCCGCCAAGAGCACCTCATGCTGACTAGAACATCCCTTTGAGCCCCAGCCGGAAATAGCGTTGTGCAATGAGCCGGCTTCCAGGATTTACAGATGTGATCTGGCCGAAGTTCGGGTCGGTCACTCCGCTGTCGGGGTTGCTGAAGTTCGGATGATTGGTCAAGTTCAGCCCTTCGGCTCGGAATTGCATCCGGACTTGCTCTCGGATTCTAAAGGTGCGGAACACCGCAAAATCAAGGTTTCCATAGCCCGGCCCGCGAACGGAATCAAACCCGGAAGTCCCGAACCGAGCTGTCGTGACTGGAGCGAATGCCGAGGTGTCAAAGTACGGCAGGCCAGGATGCGCTCCGAAGATCGCGACGTTGGCCTTAACTTGGTCAGCAATTTGTGAACTCCCCGGCGCATTGAGAGACGTAGCTGGAGCCGTTACGGTGAACGGCGCGCCCGAATACCGCGACAAGACGCCACTGATCTGCCATCCGCCTGCCAAGGCGGCGGCCATGCCATCCGGAAAGTAATGCTGCTGCTTTCCGAACGGAAGCTCGTACAACGCACTGAGTTCGAAGTTGTGAGTGAGGTCGCCAGGCATCAGAGCATAATTCTTTTTGAAATATGCAGGAATAGGGATGGATGGCTCGCCGGCACCGTTTTCATCGCAGCACATGCCCATCCACTTGGACCAGGTATAGCTCGAAAAGAACATCAGGCCATTGCTGAGTCGTCTTTGAATACGAGCTTGCAACGAGTTGTAATTCATGTGCTCAAGCGGCTTGATGATTGTTTCTGGAGCCTTGACTCCGAACACCGCCAATTGCTGACTTGCCGCTCCGCCACCAGGCAGGCCGTAATTCACGTTGTAGAGCGTGTGCTGATGAATCGTGAGCGTGCCGACATAACCGATCTGTGCCAGGAGGCCCCACCCTAAATCCTTCTCCACGGTCAGGTTTTCAGACTCCGTGTATCCGCGAACGAAATGCTCTGGGGAGGACACGATACTCACGGTTGAAGGGAGTGGAATGGTGCCGCTGCTGAAGTCGGGGCTTTGCAGCACAGGGAACCCGCTGGCCAGAGTTGTCCCCGCCGTATAAGAATTCGGCCCGGACAGTGTTTGAGCGAGCTGGATGGGATAGTTGTCTGACCCATCGCGGTACATGTTGATCTGCTCTGGCGAAAGAGAGTATCCCGCGCGAATCACCGTAGTCGGGTTAAGCCTGTAGGCGAAACCGACTTTCGGGGCGAACAGAGTCTTCGATACCGAAATTCCGCAATTGAGCGGAACGGTCCCTTCTCCGCATATGTTGTAAACATTGGTCGTGGGGTTGTAGAATTCGACACCTCGACCAGCCCGATGCGGTACCGGGAAATAGTCCCAGCCTGTCCCGGCGTAAGCAGTCAGCTTATGGCTTATCTGGAATGTGTCCGACACATACAACGCATGGATCGAGGAGCGCATTGTGATCCAAGGAACGGTCAATACCCCGGTCGCGGCGTTCTGAGGTTGGCCCAGAAGGAAATCAGCCCAGGAATTGAACTGGCTGGTAGCAGGACTCCCGTTCGCACAGCCAGCGTTAGTTGGGGACGGGCAGTAGAGCGACGTCAGGCCTCCGGTAAAGTTGAATATTGTAGGACTGACGTTCTCGTGATTCAGATGTTGCTGGTTAACGTCGGTTCCGAAACGAACGCTGTGCCTGCCTCTGATCCACGTTGCGTTGCCACCGAACTGGAAAACCGGATCATGGTAGATAAGCGTCGGAGTGTAATAACCCCATCGCGTCAATGCGCCGGTAAAGAGAAACTCCGGTACGCCGCCTGCCTCCGGGAGAGACCCTTCGTTGGTGTTCGGAATGCCGAGAGTATCCGCCGCATAGCGGTTATCTGTTAGTGGCGCCAGCAAATTTCGTATCGTTTGGGTGAACCCAAAAATGCCGTCTACTACAAGATGCGATCTGGCTACGTACGTCGCCATCACCGATACGCCATAGACGTTCCCAAACTGGGTCGTGTTGTACCCGCCTCCAGAGCCTAGGACATCTCCAAATGCTGGTGATTGATTTGCGTTATATGGATACGCGCTGAAGCGGCCGGTGGTCCGCACTTTCTGGTTGGGAATCCAATCGATCTTCGTATCTACCTTTTGCAGGTTGTCAGAGAGCGGTGTGTTGATGTAGATGTTGTTGGCAAAAACGCCGTTGGGCACGCCGGCTGGAATCTGGGCGATTAGTATTTGGGCGATCGAACTGATCCGGCCAGTGGGAATAACGTAGTTGCCGGCGGAGTCTAGGGGAAAAGTGACTCGGCCGCTGCCGTCCGCGCTGCCGGTTTGTGGATCGAAGATAGGATCCGGCGAAGCCAGGATGCCCTCGGCCATGTTGGGGGTCGGCAGCGTATAAAAACTTCCCACGCCCTGCCGGATAAAATCCCCCTCGTAGCTGCCGAAGAAAAAGAGCTTGTCCCTTATGATCGGACCGCCAAGAGTGCCTCCTGCATCGTTATCGATGTACTTGGGCTTCCTTGCGCCCGTGGGCAAAAAGTAAGCCTTGGCCTGGAGCGCATTGATCTCGTTATACCAATAGGCCGCCCCATGGAACGAATTGGTTCCACTTCGTATCTGGACGCGAATCGCGGCCCCGTTCACCGCACCCTGGTCGGCGGAAGAATCGGCGGTGACCACATTCACGATTTCGATCGCTTCAATCGATGGAACGGCCGTCGAGAAGTATTGGACGAACGGATTGGTAGCGCTAATCCCTTCGACGCTCACATTCGTGGCGCTTGCGCTCGTACCGTTGGTATAGATCTCCATGGAGCGCGATGAATTATTCGTCCTGGCAATGGCGGCCTGGGGTGGGCTCACCCCTGGTAGAAGGCCGATCAGGCCCTCGTACGTATACGTCGGTTGCGGTAGTTGCTGAAGGTCTTCCGAAGTGACCTCGCCGTGAACGTCCACACGATCGGTTTGCAGCCCGGCAACTGTTGACGGGACGGTGATGGTGTTCGAGTTCTGGCCAATTGTAAGCTTCGCGTCAATGCGGACCGTGGTGTTGATTGTTAAATTGATTCCTTTCGCTTCGAAAAGATTGAATCCAGCGTTCGAGATCGAGAGAACATAAGTTCCGGCCGGCAACGTCGAGAGCACGTAATCTCCAATATCGTTGGTTGCCGTCGTTCGTGTTTCATTTGTCTCGACTTGCGTCGCTTTGATCGTGGCTCCCTGAACTACAGCGCCAGATTGATCAGTTACGGTACCCACGAAGGATCCGTATAGGGTCTGTGCTTTCACCGGAGTGACGGGAATGAGCAGAGTTAATATTGCTACACCGCCGCGAATGCAGATTGACGGCTCGCGCGCGCGCAGCTGGGAGCTCGCGCAAATAGCAATTGACTCTGACATCGAAGCCTCCTGACAGCCGTTGGTCTCCCCGCGAAGGCTAGACAGCGCAAACCCTCTGGAACTGGCGGGGCTGGCGCAATGCGGCAGGACTGCTCTTGGAGGCTAGTGTAGACTAAGCGCCTCGCGCGGGGGGAGAGTCAAGCGCTAATGAATATGAATCGCGCTCTACCCGGCAGGGCGGGGCAAGCAAAGCTGGATTTCGAATACTCAAGGTCCTAGGGCCTCAACGGCCGAATGAAAACGGCAGCCTTCGGTTCCGTGTCGAGTTCTTCAACTCACTCAATCATCCGCAGTTTGCCAATCCCGTCACGAATTTTAGTTCCGTCAACTTTCGGCGTCATCGGCAGCACGTCCGTAAATCCTCGAATCGGACAGTTGGCGCTAAAGTACGTCTTTTAAGCGTGTTGCGCCTCACCCTCGTTCAAATCGTATTCCAAAACGGACGGACCAGGCATTGGTCGATCGAACCCCAGCAGAGTTTGCAGCCATTTGCAGCGCTGGAAATGACGGCGATAAAAACGCCTTGGAAAACGCTTCGCGTTTACCACATTTCCACCGCACGGCGACTGCTGGCAATGATCTGACCCACGCTCCGGTCTCAAGACACTGGGGCGATTACGGTTGTGAATCAGCCCAGCCGAGCTTCACCATCGCCGTAGGCGCAACCTAACCCAGAGCTCGTAAAGCACCGGAGGTATCGAAACGAAATCGAGCGGGAGACCGGAATCGAACCGACGACATTCCGCTTGGGAAGATGGTCATAATCTGCAAACAACGAACATCGTGGATTCTCGTGCTTCGATCCTGCCATGGCGGCTGTTTGCGACAAGGGTCGCGCGTCCGATTTCACTCCCGGTTCCGTACCGGCGATGCAACCCCGAATCGATAGAGGTATATACTGCGAAAGTGGGTTCCCAACTGCCTTTCCTGCAGATTTGGCTGCAGTTGAACGGGGTCGAAGGCAGCACCTTCCATCAGATTTGTAGTTAAGCAGTTGCATGGGGCGGATCAGGAATGAACGACCCGAAAGAGCAGAAGTACGAGCCGGAAGCGCCGACGCTTGCCGTCGACCAGGGTGTTGCTGTCGCTTCTGCCTCGGGACAGAGCGATCCGAGGCAGCAAGGATCTCCAGCGCCCGCAGAACCGTCCCGCGATCTCCCCACGACCCCAAACAATGTGGATGGTGAAGCGCCAACGCTCGCATACACGCCGGGTGCGGGAACGTTCGATGGCGGCCTTACTTTGCCTCCCGAAACGCCGATGCACCTCGCTGTAAATGCCGCGGCTGCCATGAGCAGCGGCTCTGCCCTGGGGCTGGGGGTGGTTTTCGCGAACCGTTACGAAATCATCAAGACCCTGGGCGAAGGCGGCATGGGGGCGGTTTACAAAGCACATGACCGGGAATTGGAGCGGGACGTCGCGCTCAAAGTCATTAAGCCTGAGCTTGCCAATAACCCTCAAATCCTGCAGCGCTTCAAGCAGGAGCTGATCCTTGCACGCCAGGTCACGGACCGCAACATCATCCGAATTTTCGATCTCGGGGAAGCCAGCGGAATCAAGTACATCACGATGGAGTACATCGAGGGTCAGAACCTCCATCAACTGCTGAAACAGCAGGGCAAACTGGACATCGCGGAAGCTGTCGGCATTATGGAACAGGTGGCCGCGGGACTGGCTGCTGCCCATCGCGAAGGAATCATCCACCGCGATCTGAAGCCAGGCAATATTATGCGCGATGCGAACGGCCGGGTCGTGGTCATGGATTTCGGACTGGCCCGCACCTTAAGCGGCGACGGAATGACCCAGACCGGCGCGATGCTGGGCACGATCGAATACATGTCTCCGGAGCAAGCACAGGGGCAAGAGCTCAAAGCCAGCTCCGATATTTTCACGCTCGGCTTGATCCTCTATGAGTTGCTGGTCGGGATCACGCCTTTTCACGCCGAGAGCGCCATCGCGAGCCTGGTCATGCGCACGCAGCAGCGCGCCCTGCCCCTGGTAGACGTCGACAAGAAGATCCCGGGCTCATTGAGCAATATCGTCGCCAAATGTCTTGAAAAGGATCCGGCGAACCGCTACCAGAACGCGGGCGAACTGGATGCAGACCTTCGCGCATGGCAAAGCAGCGGAGGCAAGAAGGTTTCCGCTTCATCGCTGCGGCTGCGCATGAACCGCATGCGCGAGATTCCCTGGACGCGCTATGCAGTCGCTGGCGTTCTGCTTGTCGCGATCGCGGCGGGCATTGGCTGGTTCGTTGCCAGAAGGCAACCTGCTAAATCCGCGGCACATGGCCCGGTCTCGGTGCTGGTCGGCGACTTCGAGAATCATACCGGCGACCCGGTTCTGGATAACACATTGGAGCCGATGCTTGGCGTGGCCCTGGAAGGCGCCAGCTTCATCAACGTCTACGGCCGCGAGGATGCGCGAAGGCTGGCCGAAAAGCTCCCCAATCCCTCGAACAAACTCGACGAGCAGACCGTGCGGCAGGTCGCCACGAGCCAGGACATCAACGTGGTGATTACGGGCGAGATTGATTTGCGAGGGGACGAGTACGAAATCACGGCGATTGCCATGGACGGCGTCAGCGGCAAGGTGCTGGCCAGATCGGAAGTCAGTGTCGCCAATAAGAAAGACATTATCAGCAACCTGCCCAAGTTGGCGGCGCCGATTCGCAACGCTCTTGGCGACTCTACGCCGCCCTCGGTGCAGTTCGACGAGGTCAGCGGAGGCTTTACGTCCGCGTCGCTGGAAGCTGTACACCAGGACGCGATCGGTGTCGATGAACAGTTCGCGGGCAAATTCCAGGAGGCATTCGATTCGTTCCAGAAAGCGGCGCAATTGGATCCAAACTTCCCGCGCGCGTACACCGGCATGGCCGCCATGGCGCAAAACCTGGGCAGGCCCGGCGACGCGTTGAACTATATGAAGCTGGCCATGCAACACGAGAGCAACATGACCGATCGGGAGAAGCTTCGTGACCGCGGACTGTACTATCTGACCAGTGGTGACTGGCAGAATTGCGTCAACGAATATAACAAGCTCGTTACTGCCTATCCTGCCGATCGCGTCGGCCAGAACAATCTTGCCAGCTGCTATGTACAGTTGCGCGACGCGCCGAAGGCGCTGGCGGCGGCGCAACACGCAGTGCAGATTGTTCCCAAAGGGGTGGGCCCGCGGGTGAACCTGGCATTCATCAGCGCATTTGCCGGAGACTTTACCGCCAGCGAAAAAGAAGCGCAGACCGCGCTCCAGATCAACCCTAAGGCCGCGCAGGGTTACCTGGTGCTTGCCGAAGCGCAGCTCGGAGAGGGGCAGATCGACAAAGCGGCCGCAACATACCATCAGCTTGAGAGCTTTGGGCCGGTGGCTGCATCGACTGCGACCGCCGGGCTCGCCGATCTTTCCGCGTATCAGGGGAGGTACGCCGATGCCGCGCGCATCCTCTCACAAGGAGCGGCGAGCGATGTGGCGGCGAAGATGGACGACAACGCGGCAAGAAAGTACGCGGCGCTGGGAAACATCGAGACCATCCAGGGAAACCATTCAGCAGCGCTCTCTGATCTTGAGAAGGCGCTGGCGAAGAGCCAGTCGATCCAGATTGAGTTCCTGGCGGCCAGAAGCTATGTGGACCTGGGTGAGTTCGCGAAAGCGCAAAAGCTGACGACGAGCCTCTCTGCTGCGCTGTCGAGCGAGGCGCAGGCTTACGGCAAGATCGTTCAGGGGCTGATCGCCCTGAAGCGCAAAGACACCAATGAGGCCATCCGGCAGATCACTGCTGCGAATAACCTGCTGGACACCTGGATCGGCCACTACGACCTTGGACGGGCATATCTCGAAGCGGGAGCATTCACCGAGGCCGACTCGGAATTCGATACATGCCTGAAGCGGAAGGGCGAAGCCATCGAACTGTTTATGGATAACGTGCCGACGTATGCCTATTTTCCGCCAGTGGATTACTACGAGGGGCGCGCGCGGGAAGGATTGAAGAGCGAAGGGTTCGCGGACTTTTATAAGACCTATCTCACTATTCGCGGACAGTCGCCGGAAGACCCGCTGGCTGCAGATGCCCGGCACCGTATCGGCCAATAAGCAGCAGTGGCCGGAATCGGACTTCTGCAACAGCAGTGGTTTTGCTCTTTCGGAGACTCCACCGTGTCGGCCAGTCAGCGTTCCTGGTTCAGGCTCCTACAAGGTTGAAGGAGCCGAGCGGCTCCTTTCTCAAGGAAGAGCCACTCGGCGCGATCCAAGAAAGGGCACGGATACTCTGGAACTGCTCTACGGCGGATTGGGAAATACGATGTCCGCGAAGGGTAGAGCAAGGTCACCGCTCCCTGATGCTCCTACCCCGACGACGAGGACCTGTCGTTACCACCCCAAGAAGCAAAAATCGCTTCTTGGGGCCCCG
>Ga0326727_10010388_pt1 | contig 22200 bp, 21 predicted proteins | sample MB2enrmetagenome_FD_207643 | JGI IMG/M metagenome (GOLD analysis project Ga0326727, IMG submission 207643) | Lab enriched peat soil microbial communities from McLean, Ithaca, NY, United States - MB29MY | ecosystem: Environmental > Terrestrial > Soil > Wetlands > Peat | place: USA: New York...
GCGCCTTTTTCATGCCCAAACAGTTCGCTTTCGACAAGCCCGGAAGGGATGGCCGCGCAGTTCAAACGAACAAACGTTTTGCTCGAACGAGAACTGCGCCGGTGAATCGCACGCGCAATCAATTCCTTTCCAGTGCCGGTCTCTCCGTGAATGATGACGGTGGAGTCTGTCGGGGCGACGATCGGTACCTGAGCCAGAACTTTGCGCAGCGCCGAGCTCTTGCCAATGATGTCCTCGAAACCGTATTCAGAGACAAATTCTGATTCGAGATATGCGCGTTGGTCTTCGAGCTGATCGCGTGAGGCGTTGAGACGCTCGTAGGCTAGCGCATTGTCCAGCGCGAGGGCGATTTGGCTCGCGACCTGCGTCAATAAATCCAGATCCCCCTCCGAAAATGCATTCGGGTGACGGCTTCCAAGCGACATAGCAGCGATTGGACGGTGCCGCGCAATCAAGGGGATATGGGCGAAGCTGACGATAGATTCAGCTCTAAGCGGCACAGATACTGCCAATGGGAATTGCAGTTCGAATTCCGCCAGTGTCTGGATGATCGGCATGGGCGTACTAATCTTTTCCATCAACTGCTCGGTCATCTCGGGAATGTCGAGTCTGGTTAGCGCGGTTCGACTCGAGGGAAAGTCGAGTACCGCACAGTTCAACCGTTTCGATTGCTCGTCCAAAAGCCAAAAGCCGGTGACATCATTGCCGAAAAATCTTCTTATGGAGGCTGAAGCCGCTCGGAAGAAGTCATCCATTTCCAGCCGTGTCATTACATGGTTCGTGATTTCAAGCAGCAGCTTCAACCGATCGCGCTCGTGCACAAGCTCGCGACGGTACTCGCCGGCTGACTCGAACGCGAGGACACCCTCTAATGTGACAGACAGATAGGACGCCACGGAGCCCATCAGCTCGACATCATCCTCACTGAAGGAGGGGAAGTATGTGGCCACAATAAGCACTCCGAGTCTTCTACGTGAGGTCGAGACAGGAAAAGCATAGAGACTGCGAATCGGATCGTCTTTCAAGCGGGCTGCGACTTTCGGAAATCTGTTTATCTCTGTTTTTGCGTCTTCGACCAGAATCGGTTTCTGTTGATCGATGGCCAGCCAGAGAGCGCTACCTTCGAGCGAAAGCTCGGTACCAACATCGATAGAAGGGTGTTCTTCACCCGTCTTAAGAAAGTGCAACCGTGTCACCCCGCGCTTTTCGTCCAGCACCAGTAGGGCAATCAAGCCAGGTGGAATAAGTCTGGACAATAGTGCAAATGTCCTGTCCAGCACGCCCTGCAGATTCGGCTCGGACGCGGCGACGCTCGACAACTCGAGCAGAACGTCATATCTGGCGTCTTGTCGTCCCGCTGAACTCGATCGATCTGGCATTTCCGCCATTCTTGTCCATATTCGGACAGTTGTCCGCATCCTGACAAGAAAAAAATGGGCACTACGCGGTGATTCTTCAAGCAACGTCCTCATTGCAACATCTTGCAGCGGCCACCGTTTGGAATAGTCCATGCCAGATCAGTGGGGGTGCTGCGAATCACAGAAATTACGAGCGGCAAAGTGGTTCTGAAACTCGAAGGCCGTCTGATAGGACCGTGGGTGGATGAGTTGAGAAAAACCGTCTTGCGACTAAGCCAGGGATCACGTCCTTTGGAGATCGATGTCTCGAATCTCACATTCGCGGATGACGACGGTGAAAAAGCGCTCTGCTGGCTTCACGAAATGGGTGTCCATTTTGAAGGTAAAAGTTCGTATTCGGACTTTGTGTTCGAGGACTCGAACGTGCCCCCTTCTTCGCAGCAAACCAGAATTCGACGAAAGCGGCAGCGATGAAGTCGATCGTGCTTTGACCGTAAGAAGAAACGTCAGGTGAGGTGGGTGGATAGGAATTATGAACGAAATCGCGGTAGTCAAACATTCAAATGGTTTTGGCGACGACGGGGCAGCAATTGCGAACGTAATGGCGGCTTTCCTCGTCGAGAAACGCAACTCGATATTCGTATGCATTGTTTTGATTGTCCCAATGTTGGCACTCGCTGGATGCGGACGTAGCCACGCAGCAATCAAGCTGCCGGATACCGAGGTGCTGGTTGCAGCTCCCGTACAAAAAGACGTGCCCGTGCACAGCGAGTGGGTGGCGACACTGGAAGGGTACGACAATGCCGAGATTCGGCCCCAAGTTTCCGGCTACATCGTCAGCCAAGATTACAAGGAGGGGGCGGTCGTTCGAAAGGGCCAAGTTCTGTTCGAGGTCGATCCCAGGCTCTTCCAGGCCGCACTCGACCGCGCGAAGGGCGAACTGGCCCAGGCCGAGGCGCAATTGGGCAAGAGCATGATCGATGTGGAGCGCGATACCCCTTTGGCAGAGAAGAAAGCGATCCCAAGGGAGAAGCTGGATAACGAGATCCAGGCGAAACTTGCCGCCCAAGCGGAAGTCGAAGTGGCCAGGGCAGCGGTGGAACAGGCACAACTCGATCTGGGCTGGACCCACGTCACATCGCTGGTCGATGGCGTTGCAGGAATCGCGGAAGTCCAGATGGGAAACCTGGTCGGCCCCGGCGCGCGTCTCACGTCCGTTTCGCAAGTCGATCCGATCAAAGTGTACTTTCCCGTGAGCGAGCAGGAGTATCTGCGGGCAAAGCACATCAGCTTTAATGGACAGTGCATGGACTTGTTCGACATCTCACCGGAGCTGATCCTGGCGGATGGCACCGTTTATTCGCACAAGGGCAAGATTCTGGTGGTAGACAGGCAAGTTGATCCCAACACCGGTACGATTCGCCTTGTGGCTGCATTTCCCAATCCCGGCAATATCCTGCGCCCGGGCCAGTACGGACGCGTGCGGATCCAGACCAGCATAAAGAAAAGCGCTCTGCTGGTCCCGCAGAGCGCGGTCAAAGAACTTCAGGGAGGCTACCAGATCGCCCTTCTGGGCAAAGACAATAAAGCGATCATTCGTCCGGTCAAGGCGGGCGAGAAGTCAGGAACCATGTGGGTGATTGACGAGGGACTGAAGCCAGATGACCAAGTCATTGTGGAGGGAGTGGAAAAGGTGAAGGACGGAACTCCCGTGGTTCCCAAGCCTGCAAACACTCAGCAAGAGGGACGGTAAGCCATGTCTAAATTTTTCATCCGGCGTCCGATCGTCGCCATCGTCATTTCGATCCTGATGGTGATCGTTGGTGCGATCACGATCACCAGGCTTCCTGTAGCGCAGTTTCCGGATATTGCTCCACCTGAAATCCGTGTGTTCGCGCTATACCCGGGTGCCGATGCCGAAACCATGGAGAAAGCCGTAGCCACGCCGATCGAGCAGCAGGTCAACGGCGTGGACAACATGGATTACATGTATTCGCTGAACTCAACCAACAACTCGAGCACAGCGCTGATGGTCGATTTCGATCTCAAAACCGATCCCAACACGGACCTCATCCTTACCCAATCGCGCCAGCTCCTGGCCTTTGGCCAGCTTCCTCCCGAGACCAACCTGATCGGTGTCGATGTGAAGAAATCCTTGACCTCGCCGATGATGCTGATCTCTTTGTATTCACCAAAGGGCACTCGCGATGCGAAGTTCCTGTCCAACTATGCCTACATCAATCTGAACGATCCGATCGCGCGCTCTTACGGTGTCGGTCTGACCCAGATCTACGGCATCGGACAGTACGCGATGCGCATCTGGGTGAAACCCGATCAACTGGCGAAACTGGGCGTCACCGCCAGTGAGGTCGCCTACGCAGTGCAATCGCAGAATACGGTGAATCCGGCCGGTCAGGTTGGAGGTGAACCATCCGTAGCAGGCCAGCAGTTCACGTATGCCGTGCGCGCTCAGGGACGGCTGCAAACGCCGGAAGAGTTCGGCGACATTGTCGTCCGCGAAGCACCTGACGGCGGGGTGGTGCGCGTTCGGGATGTTGCCCGGGTCGAATTGGGCTCGCAGGATTACAACTGGGTTACCCGGCTCAACGGTAGGCCCAGCGCCGTGATTGGCGTGTACCAACTGCCCGGTTCCAACGCTGTAGAAGCCGCGAAGGGCGTCCGGAAGCTCATGGCCAAAATGAAGGAGGGCTTCCCGACGGACGTGGATTACCAGATCACGCTGGACACAACGGATGCGGTAAGAGCGGGCATCAAGGAGATCGTCATCACGCTCGGGATTGCGTTTGTATTAGTGATCCTGGTGGTGTATGTCTTCCTGCAGGATTGGCGGGCGACTCTCATTCCCATGCTGGCGGTCCCGGTTTCTCTGGTGGGCACCTTCGCGGTATTTCCGTTGTTCGGTTTCTCCATCAACACCCTTTCCCTGTTTGGCCTGGTCCTTGCGATCGGCCTGGTGGTAGATGACGCCATCGTCGTGGTCGAAGGTATACAGCGGCATATCGAAGAGGGACTGGGGGCGAAGGATGCAGCTCAAGCCGCAATGAATGAGCTGACTGGCCCCGTGGTTGGCATCGCGCTGGTCCTTACGGCGGTCTTCCTCCCCACGGTATTTATTCCCGGGATTACCGGCCGGCTTTATCAGCAATTTGCCTTGACGATCGCGATCTCGGTGCTGGTTTCGGCGTTTAACGCCTTGACCCTGAGCCCGGCGCTGGGCGCATTGCTGCTCCGGCCCAAGAAGGAGACTCACGGACCGCTTGCCAGATTCTTCGACTGGTTCAATCGTGTGTTCAACAAGGGCACGAATTTTTACCTGCGAATGTCGGGCGGCCTGATTCGAAAGAGCATCTTCGCTGTAGTGGCGCTCGCAGGTTTTGCGGTGGCCGGTATTTTCTTTGCCAGGGTTCTGCCGTCCAGCTTCCTGCCCGACGAGGATCAGGGATACATGTACATTCAAATGCAACTGCCCGAAGCCTCTTCCATTCAGAGCACATCGGAAGCAGCCCAGGAGGTGGAAGCTGTTCTGAAATCCACGCCCGGCGTCAAGTACTGCACCACCGCTGTCGGATTCAGTCTCCTTAGCCTGACCCGCACCAGCTACAACGTGTTCTTCTGGGTGACGCTGGAGCCGTGGGAAAACCGCAAACGAATCGAGGAGCAGTACCAGGTCGTTAAGGCGAAGTTGAACCTGAAGCTCATCACGCTTCCGCAAGGAACGGTCTTCGCCTTCTCCCCACCGGCCATTCAGGGTATAGGCACTTCGGGCGGATTTCAGTTCGTGCTGGAAGACCGCTCCGGACGCGAATCCGAATTTCTGGTGAACAACCTGAACAAGTTCCTGGAGGCAGCTCGCAAACGGCCCGAAATCGGCATGATTGCCACCACCTACATTCCGAGCGTGCCGCAAAAGTATGTGTACGTGGACAAGGAGAAGGTGCTCAAGCAGGGTGTCAACCTCGCCGAGGTCTACTCCACTCTCCAAACTTTCATGGGCGGACAGTTCGTCAATTACTTCAACCAATTCGGCCGCGCCTGGCAGGTGTATGTGGGGGCGGACGCGCCCTACCGCTCCAACCTGGACAACGTCGGACAGTTCTACGTACGCAATAACCGCGGGCAGATGGTGCCGTTATCTGCGTTGACCCGATTCGAATCGCGTTACGGCCCGGAATTCAAGATGCGCTTCAACGAGTATTCGGCAGCGCAAATCATAGGGAGCGCCGCGCCCGGCTACAGCTCCGAGCAGGCCACCGCCGCCCTGGAAGAGGTCTTCCATCAAGCGATGCCGCCTGAAATGGGTTTCGATTACATGGGCATGTCCCGACAGGAAGAGAAAGCTCGCGAGGGTTTGCCATCATGGGCCATCCTCGGCATCTCGCTGTTGTTCGTTTTCCTCATTCTTGCGGCACTGTATGAAAGCTGGTCACTGCCGTTTGGTGTCCTGCTGAGCACCCCCGTCGCGGTGTTTGGTGCATTCAGCCTGTTGTGGCTACGACGTTCGGTACTCGGCATGATTTTTCCGGCCTTCATGGTGCAAATCGAGAACGATGTCTACTCGCAGATCGGGCTCGTGATGCTGATCGGCTTGTCGGCAAAGGACGCCATCCTGATCGTGGAATTCGCCAAGAGTCAATATGAAAAAGGCAGGCCCCTGGTCGATGCGGCGTTGGAAGGAGCCAAACTGAGGCTCCGTCCGATTCTGATGACTTCGCTGGCATTCACTCTGGGTTGTGTCCCCTTGTGCATCGCGACGGGAGCGGGTTCTGTTGGACGTCAAATCATGGGCACGACCGTGGTTGGCGGAATGCTGGCCCAGGTCGCTCTTGCCATCGTCATCGTCCCGGCGCTGTACGTGATCGTGGAACGTGTGGCGAGTACTCGGAAGCAGCGCGTCCCCACCGATGGTGTTTCCGAAGCGCGTCCCATGGAGGCAGATTAACGTGAAAAAGGCAATTACTCTCTTACCGCTGATATTTATCACCTGCGGGTGTGCGGTCGGACCCAATTACAGGCGGCCCAAGGTTGACGTTCCGGACGCGTACCGTGGGGCTCCACAGCTGGAACCGGCACAGCGGCAACCGAGTGCTTCGCAGCAAGCGCCACAGCCGGATGATGGTGCCTCGCCACAAGGTTCGCAGGTTGCGGGCAATCCCCCACAGCAAGCGTCGCAGCTTTCTGAGCAATGTTTTGGTGATCAGAAATGGTGGGAAGTGTTTGTGGATCCGACGTTGCAGGAATTGATCCGCACCGCTCTTCAGAACAACTATGACGTTCGCATAGCGGCGACGCGAATCCTGGAAGCGCAAGCACAGGTAGGCATCATGCGGGCTGACCAGTTGCCCATGATTGGCGTCGGAGCCGCTGGTCTAAACGATCGCTTGCCCAGGACGAAGCTAAATCCAGAGCTTGAAACGAACGTCAATGGAGTTAGCGCTTCCATGGCGTGGGAACTGGACTTCTGGGGGAAGTACCGTCGTGCCAGCGAAGCTGCGCGAGCGAATCTGCTGGCAACCGAATGGGCACACCGCGCCGTCATCAACACGCTGGTAAGTAATGTTGCCGCCTCGTATTTCCAGCTTCGCGCGTACGACCTTCAGCTCGAAATCGCGCGCCGAACATTGGCTACGCGCCAGGAGTCGCTGCAGCTTACTCGCACACTGTCAGATGGCGGGGCCGGCACCCTATCCGACGTTCGTCAAGCGGAACAGTTGGTCTCCGTAGCTGCCGAAACAATCCCCGACCTGGAGCGACGTATTCAGCAACAAGAGAACTTCCTGAGCACCCTTCTGGGAAATAATCCCGGTCCGATTGCACGTGGAATGAAGATGACCGAGCAGCCGCACTTGCCGCAGGTACCGTCCGGAATACCCTCACGCCTGTTGGAGCGGCGGCCCGACATCCGTGCCGCGGAAGCACAGTTGATGGCGGCCAACGCGCAAGTCGGAGTAGCCAAGGCAGCGTACTTTCCGCAAATAGCGTTAACCGGGGACAGCGGATTCCTAAGCTCGGCGCTCACCAGCCTGTTCACCGGTCCGGCCGGCTTTTGGAACTTTGGGGGATCGCTAGTACAGCCCATTTTTACCGGCGGCAGGATAAGGTCCGGTGTGCGATTGACCGAGGCGCGCAAACAAGAGTTGGTCCTGACGTACCAACAGACGATCCAGCAGGCTTTTCGCGGCGTCTCGGACTCGTTGATTGGGTACCAAAAGAGCCGTGAGTTCCGGGAGCATCAGGAGGAACTGGTGCTTGCGGCACAGGATGCAGCGCGACTCTCTGAGTTGCGCTACCGCGGCGGCGCCACCAATTACCTGGAGGTGCTGACCAACGAAACTAATGCCTTCAATGCAGAACTTGGGTTGACTCAAGCACAATTGAATGAACTTGTCAGTCTGGTGGAGATTTACAGAAATCTTGGTGGAGGCTGGGAGTCGTGAGGGCTCTCAGGCACCTAGCAGAGGTGCCGAAAAGGAGAACACACCTTATGGCGAGGACAACAGAAGTCAGCTCGAAGCCACACGTGAGTACAGCACGTGCTCGGCCAACCCTGAACCCGTGGATTGTAATCGGCCTAATTCTCATCTTGATAGCCGCCTTCATACTACTCGAGATGCATATTCGCCGAGGTGTCGAAGGGCCTCGTCGCCTTCTGCAAAATGCCGAGTTCAGGATCGACGAGGAACAACTCGTGTCGTTTTTTGACGCGTTCGCCTTTAGCGCGCAGCGTGTTGACGATTTTCCCGATGAGAGGGCGGCGGACCCCAAGCCTGGCCAGCACTTCTCTGTACTCCTCCAGAATGTTATCGCTTATCAGCCAGACGAATGTCCGCTGCCTCCTTCAAAGTGGCGAGAAACTCTGCCTCCCGGTTTGTCATTGTTGGGCCTGCGGTCCGCGAAACCGTCGGTCTCGACCTATGCATTGCCCGTTCCACCTCGCCACTCCAAGCTGTTGCCATATTACTTCGGAGTTATTTTGCGGCGGCGCTGGCTGACCACGCCGCCGACGATCAGCTGAGTTCGCGCGAAATGGATGTGCTTCGCTTGATTGGCGAAGGCAATGCCAATAAGCAAATCGCTGACAAGCTCTCGATCGGAGAAACCACGGTCAAGAACCACATCTCCAACATACTCTCCAAGCTGGGCGCCAACGATCGTGCGCATGCCGTTACCATAGCCCTACAGCGCGGGATCATCGAGCTGCAGGTACCCCAAAAGTAGCACTGAAAAACCCTACTCTTAACCCTTTCAATGTGTTTTAAGAGTCAGCTAGCATGGGCTTGTAATGGGAGAACACCTCTGCAACGTTTATTTTCCACATTCGCCGAAGGCTGGCCTGGCGCTGGTCTCTTGCTTCAGCGCGTGCTGACGAGCACGTTTCTGCTCTATTGCGGAGCCTCGCATCTACTTGAAACTGCTAAATTGATGCCTAGCCTACCTTATCTGATTGCAGCTGTCGCGGGCGTATTTCTCCTTCTTGGCCTTTGGACGCCAGTCGCGGGAATCACGATTGCTACTGTCGAGGGCTGGATATCGTTGGCGTGGTCGGGGAATTCGCTGACCACCATCCTGCTGGCCGGCCTCGGCGCCACGGTGGCGATGATCGGACCCGGATTGTGGTCCATTGATGCCCAACTCTACGGAAGAAAGCACCTCCAAGATCCGCGACACTAGACAACTTTCAGTCCCCCAAAAGTAGGAATGCTCGCACTCCGGGAAGCACAACCGGGAACCCCCAACATATTCCCTGACGACAATCACCCGATTTGACCTTGTGACCGAACGCAGGTTATTCCACACTCACCGCATGAACAAAGACCTCAGTTGAGTCTCGATTTCCTCTTTGGAGGTGCTCATGTGGAAGATCACAAGTCGCGGTTTCACGCTACAGGAAGTTCTAATCATGGCTGCAATGAACCTCGCACAACGCACTGGCAGCGACCGACAGCGGCGGGCGAACGAACTGGCGCAGCCCCGCGCACCGAGACTCACTGGGATCTAGGAGATTGTCATGGCAAAAGTGATTGAGTTTTACATTCCGAAGAACTTTCGAAAACCGTTGCGGACGGTGGCTCAGCCGCAACTCGGAAAAATCATCGAGTTTTGCCCACAGACGAGAAGATCAGCTTAGCTGCTATCCACCGTTTGCGGATTGAGAGGAAATAGGACGTTCATTCCCACACAAGCCGGCTTTATGCGTCTGGAAGATTCCGAAAAACTGTTACGCGCTATCTTCCCAAACTATCCCAGCCTGGAACCGCGTCATCCCGCGCCAGCTTTGTAACCGATTTCCCGCAGATCGGAGCAATCAGCCATGTTTTGCATGACTGCTGAAAGCTGCCGCCGGTCACTTGGCGAAATTCTCGTGATGGCGGCTATGAACGGTTTTGACGCTCTCGGAACAGGGCGATAGAAGCCACGACCGAAAAAAAGGATAGAGACCGAGTGATGGCCGAAATCACAATTTCTCATCTGTCGCGACTGGCCAACGAACATGGCTGCGCGCTGAGTCGGGAACAAGCTCTGGCATTTCTCAATCAACACAGTCCCAGTCACAATCAGTCCACAGCATAGCCTAGCTAGAAAGAAGGTAGGACTTGATGAAAAAGATGAAGCGGCGCGAGTTCTTGAAGACGGCAGGGGTTGCTGCCATCGAAGTCGGGTGCCTGAAGGCGGGAATGGGTAAGCTCCACGCCCAGGAGAAATCCAACAGCGTAACGAAAGAGAGAGAGTTTAAGCCGGGAGAAAGAGTCGAGATTTCCGGTATCTACGACGTGTTCCACGACAAGATCGATGGCGAACACCATGCACAGCAACACCAGGTCATTGTCATGGCGGGGACTGTTTTTCCGCGGTGTAAGGGTTGCGGTGAATGGGTGAGATTTCGACTCTCGCAGGCTGCGGAATATATCGACAAAGACCCCCACTTCGAGAGATAGCACAAAGGTAAGGTTCATAAAACAACGGCAATTTTCAGCTTCGACACTTGTGCTTGCGGTGGCGATTACGACCGCAGTAGCAACCCAGGGGCAAAGCATGGAGCCTGATGGGACCGCGCTGGCGCACCATGCGGAGAGTTCCGCACCAGCAGATTCTTCGGGGCGAGAAGCCGAAAATGGCGCGTCCCAATGGACAGAATCAGAGGCACCACTGGGGCCGGTGCTACCGGAAGACATTAACCTGACGGGATCAGTAATCCCATCGAACAAATTGACGAGTTGGGGCGCTGCACACAATCTTCGATTCTTCGGGTGGGCGAACAGCGGCTATACGTGGTCTTCCACTGGAACGGGGCTGCTCGACGTCGAACCGCGTGCGAATCGATTTGGGGACGCATTCCTGCTCGATCAGGCTGCCTTCGTCCTCGAGCGGAAGCTTAATGAGGAGGCTTGGTCATGGGGATTTCGCGGTGAGTTTTACATGGGCGCGGACGCAGCCCTTCTTCATCCCGTTAGTGGTTTCGGTCCCTCGGATAATCAACGATTCAGCACTGATTTCCGCCAGGCATATTTCTCTTTCCATGCGCCGATCCTGACGGATGGGGGCGTTGACTTCAAGTTAGGCCGCCAATACGTGCCCCTTGGTTATGAGACAACAATGGTGCCGTACCGGCCGATGTACTCGTTAGCATACGTCTGGATCTATTCACAAAACGGCGCTACCACGGGTGCGACCGCCACGATTTATGTCACTCCGAAACTTGATGTCATCGGAGGCGCAACTCTTTGTGTCAACTCCTTATTCGAGTTCCGCGGTCGTGCACCCTGCTACCTCGCTCGCGGCCTGTATTGGCTAAATTCCAGCCACAAAACCAAACTGGTAGGGACGTTTTTACCGGTCCGCAGCCCATTGCCGCGGCTAAGGGTCACATTGGGAAGTGGCAGTCCGAGACGGAGTTGCAGCTGATCCACAACCTAAACCGTCGGCTGACTCTGGTGTCGGAGACCAACGCAGGATGGGATACTCGGGACCCAGCAAACAGCCTCCACACCTCGAAATGGTACGGAACGTATGGCATGGGAATCGTCCATGTTCATCGGCTACTGGATCTGAACTCCAGGGCAGAATGGTTTAAGGATGTTGATGGCTCGCGCATTGGCACGCGCGGAAACTATGGCGAGATTACAGTAGGCCCTAACGTCATGCCGACGCGAATGATCAATTTCCGTCCCGAAGTTCGTTGGGATGTCGCCAGTAATCCTGTGTTCGGTCCTGCAAGCAGTCAGCGCCACGAAAGCCATCAATGGACAGGTGCCATCGAGATGTTAGTTAAGTTTTGATCGGCCACCCGGAAGAGGAAACATGCTTATCGCCTACATCGAATGCTTCTCGGGGATTAGTGGGGATATGACGGTTGGCGCACTTCTTCACGCCGGCGTCAGCGAAAAACTATTGCATCGAGCGGTAGCTGCGCTCAATATCGGCGCTGAACTGAATATCCGTCGTGTCGATCGCAGCGGCATTTCAGCCACGAAAGTCGACGTGCTGGTAAACGGGAAAATCGCCGACCGCTAGATCCGGCAGTAGAGCCGTCGCTCGGCGAATAGGGCCCCGCGAATAGTCTTATGCACGGGAACAAACGCGGCTCACGTTGGTACCCTCGGTAAAGCGCAAGAATCCGGAAACAGCACAGGAGGAGTTGGTCGGTTCCAGAGTTCCAGAACACTGACAAACAACGATGACAGTGCTAAATTGATCTCGCCGGTAACGAAAGTGGTGTGCCCCTGAGTGGGACCATAGGCTCTGACGCCGGCCGGCTGCGAATAGGAAAAATGGCTTTTCGCCGACCGCTTCTGCTTCGCTTCAACTGGCCCCGCACCATGGCGGGGTCAGCGGCGGTCTCTTGTCTCACCTTGGTGTTGTTGCTGGCGAGCGCGGTTCCTTTGCTTGCTAGTCGCTTAATCGCTCCTGCGCACGCACAATCACAACCTCCGCAGTACGTCACAGAGGTTTGGCACACGGAACAGGGTCTGCCGCAAAACTCGGTCAATGCGATGTTGCAGGACCACCGCGGCTATCTCTGGATAGGCACATTCGGGGGGCTCGCGCGCTTCGATGGCGAGCGCTTCACGGTTTTCGATTCGGCGAATACGCCAGGTTTCGGCAGCGATCAGATCTTCTCTTTGTACGAAAGTCACTCCGGGGCATTGTGGGTCGGCACTGTGGATGGCGGTCTCATCCGGCTGCAGGATGGCGTTGCTACCACCTACACCGAACGCGACGGCTTGCCAAACAGGTGGGTCACTTCGATTCGCGGCGATGTCGAAGGGAAGCTCTGGATCAACACTGCAGGAGGAGGTGTAGCGCATTTTGCCGGCACAAAGCTGGAAGCCTATCCCACTCACCGCGGAAAAGCGGTCCGAGAATTCTTTTTGCAGGCGCGGGACGGAAGCATGTGGTTCCGTTGCGGACAAGATGTTGTGCGTTTCGCAGCCGATGGCTCCGTCGCGACCCTGCATTCCACCAAGCCAAGCGTTTTTCTCGTACACGAAGCTCCCGACGGAAGTGTCTGGATTGCTTTTCGTGACCAGTACCGTCTGGTGCGCTATTACCAGGGCGCATTCTCAGAGGTCCCGCTGCCGTCGCTTGGGCGCCGAAAGTTGACGACTGAGCTTCTTTTGTATTCCTTTGCTATGACGGAGGACGCGGATAAGGAATTGCTGTTGCGCACGCCGGCCGGACTCGTTCGGACTGTGAACGGCATGGTCACTCCTCCCGAAGCACTACCCTTACCAGCGAATGCTGGCGAATTGCTCAAGGTACGCAGCTTGCTCGTGGATCGCGAAGGCAATCTATGGGTTGGAACTGTTGGAAGAGGGCTGATTCGTCTCCGGCGAGCCCCCTTGACAGCCTACGGAAAAGACGAAGGTCTCTCGGATTCAAATTTCAGTAGTGTGTTTCAAGATCGAGAAGGGCGAATCTGGCTGGGCGGGGATTTGCTCTACTGGTTCGATGGGCATCGGTTTCACCGGGTCCCGCGCATGGGAGACATTCTCACCATTGCTCAGACACGCGATGGCGACCTGTGGTTCGGCGGGTACGGAGGGGGCCTCTATCGCCTTCGATCGGGTGTGCTGAGCCGTTTCAATGTTAACGCACCTGCCGTGAAAATCATTTTTCAGGACCGGGAGGGCACGCTCTGGATCGGTGCGCTGACCGAGGACCGTCCCGGTGGCCTGTACCGCTTTCGCGACGGAAAATTGGAGCAAGTCCCCGGCATCTCCGACGTGCGCGCAATCGCCGAGGATCGAGACGGTGGCCTATGGCTAGGCGGCCTCGCAGGGCTCAGGTACATGCGCGGCAGCAAAATTGTGACGTACGACCAGAAGCAAGGGTTGTCGAGTAACTCCGTGTATGACATCCACCAGGATTCGACCGGAACTCTCTGGGTTGCGACGTACGGCGGGGGATTGAACGGTTTCCGGAACGGCCGGTTTAAGGCGATCACCACCAAAGACGGTCTGCCCGATAACTTGCTGCTGGGCCTGTTGGAGGACGGCGAGGGCAATCTCTGGTTCAGCTCCAATCAGAGCGTATTTCGCCTCAGTCTGAAGGAGCTAAATGACTTTGCCGATGGGAAAATCTCTTTCCTTTCGCCCGTATCGTACGGGGCCGCGGAAGGCATGAGAAGCACCGAATCCAATGGTGGGAGGCCGGGAGGCTGGGAAACCAGCGATGGGCGGATATGGTTTCCCACCCTGCGCGGCGTGGCGGCTATTAACCCAACTGCGGGTAATCGCCTGCCTCCGCCCGTGGTGCTGGAGGAGGCGTGGGCCAACGAGTTCACGCTGGCTCGGAACGGGCGCACTTCCGTACCGCCCGGCAACAACACACTCGATTTCCGCTTCACGGCACTGAGTTTCTCCGCTCCGGAAAAACTGCGCTTCAAGTACCGGCTCGAACCCTTTGATAAGGACTGGGTGGACGCCCGCACGCGCCGTACTGCGCACTACACGAACATGGAACCCGGAGAGTACTCGTTCCACGTGCTTGCGGTAAACAACTATGGCATTTGGAGCGGGCGGGAGGCCAGCGTGCGTTTCGTGCTGCTGCCGCACTTTTACCAGACGAATTGGTTTCGCGCTCTTTGCGCGGCGAGTATGCTGATACTGCTGTGGTGCGTTTACCGGTTCCGTGTCCGGCAACTGGCGTATCAGTTCAACATGCGTTTGGAAGAGCGCGTAAGCGAGCGCACGCGGATTGCTCGGGACCTGCACGACACTCTATTGCAAAGTTTTCAAGGTTTGGTGTTCCGCTTTCAGGCAGCCCGCTATCAACTCCCGGATCGTCCCGAAGAAGCATCTGACGCCCTGGATAGTGCGCTGATTTCTGCAGATCAGGCAATCGCGGAGGGCCGTAGCGCCATTCAGGAGCTGCGCTCGGGGTCATCCCAGGAAAGCAACCTCGAACAGATGCTGCTGGCAACGGGGCACGAACTTGCCTCCTCACAGAAAGATGGCGACAGTGCTCCGTCTTTGCGGGTGATTGTAGAGGGCAACCGACGGGCGGAACGGGCGATGATCAGCGAAGAGGTTTATCGAATCGCACGAGAGTTGCTGCGCAATGCTTACCGCCATGGGCATGCGCGGAACATTGAAGCCGAGCTGCGCTATGATGACGATGCTTTTCTCCTTATCGTACGAGATGATGGAAAAGGGATCGATCCCAAAGTGCTGAAAGATCGCGGTCGCGCTGGCCATTGGGGCCTGCCTGGTATGTATGAGCGGGCAGAAGGAATTGGAGCCCGATTGGACATCTGGAGTGAAGTGGGCGCCGGCACAGAAGTTCGCTTGACAGTTCCAGCTGCGATCGCCTATGAAAAATCCGGCGACGGGGGTAGATTTAAGCTGTTCGGGAAGACGAGGATTTATGAGCATTGGCGCTAGTGCGATTCGGATCATGACTGTGGATGACCATCCTCTCCTGCGTCAGGGCATCGCGGCCATTATCAAAACTCAGCCAGATATGCAACTGGTCGCAGAGGCCTGTGACGGGGAGGAGGCCGTCGCGCAATTTCGATTGCACCGCCCGGACGTGACCCTGATGGACCTGCAAATGCCAAACATGAATGGGAATGAAGCAATCAGCAGGATCAGGCAGGAATTCCCCGACGCCAAGATCCTGGTCTTGTCGACCTATGCCGGTGATGTTCAAGTCCTGCGGGCGATCAAGGCGGGTGCGCGCGGTTACCTGCTGAAAGGAAACGTCCGCACGGAACTGCTGGAGGCGATCCGCACGGTCCATGCCGGGCGCAAGCGAATTCCGCCCGAGATTGCGGCGGCGCTGGCCGACCACGCTGCCGATGATCAGCTGAGTTCGCGGGAAATTGATGTGCTTCGTTTGGTTGGCGCAGGCAATGCCAATAAGCAAATCGCCGACAAGCTCTCGATCGGAGAAACGACGGTCAAGAACCACATCTCGAACATATTCTCCAAGCTGGGCGCCAACGATCGGGCGCATGCCGTTACCATTGCCCTACAGCGCGGGATCATCGAGCTAGAGGCGCGCCAGCGGTAGGACTTGTAAATCCTACTTTTTACCCTTTCGATGTCTTTTAAGGATCAACTAGCATGAGGCCAGCAATGGGAGAACAGGTCTGCAACGTCTCTTTTCCACATTCGCCGAAGGCTGGCCTGGCGCTGGTCTTTTGCTTCAGCGCGTGCTGACGAGCATGTTTCTGCTCTATTTCGGAGCCACACATCTCCTTGAAACAACTAGATTGGCTCCCAGCCTCCCGCATCTGGTGGCTGCTGTGGCGGGAACACTGCTCCTTCTTGGCCTCTGGACGCCAGTAGCCGGCATCACGATTGCCATGGTCGAGGCTTGGATATTCTTGGCGTCGTTGGGCACTTCGCTGACCGCCATCCTGCTGGCTGGCTTGGGCGCCACAGTGGCGATGATCGGGCCCGGAATTTGGTCCATTGATGCCCGACTTTACGGAAGGAAGCACCTCGAAGACCCGCGACACTAGACAACGTTTCATCCTCCAAAAGCACTGCTGCTCGCTCGCCGGGAAGTACAAACCCGAGCCCCCACAATGATCCCTCACCACAGTCCCCCGACTTAACCTTGTAACAAAAGCGAACTCATCGCAGACTCTTCTCCATAGACACAATCGTGATGCAATTCTAAAAGTTGGGAGGGGAGTATGGCGTGCGCGAGTATGGCTTTCAGAGACCCGGGAGGCTTCGCAGGAACGAGTTTTGCCGAGGTGAGCGGGCTCGAAGCCGATCAGTTCTGTTTCGACCCGGAAATTAGCTCTGAACACTGCTTCGAAGACATCGTCGGCAAGAGCCCAGCCATTCAGAGGGTGCTGGAACAAGTTGCGATCGTCGCGTCCTCCGATTCCACCGTCCTGCTTCACGGCGAGACAGGAACCGGCAAGGAGTTGGTTGCACGCGCGATTCACAACCTCAGCTCTCGGCGCGACCACTCCTATGTGCGCATGAACTGTGCGGCCATTCCTTCGGGACTGCTGGAGTGCGAACTGTTCGGGCACGAAAAGGGCGCCTTCACGGGGGCTCTCATGCAAAGAAAGGGTCGATTCGAGCTGGCCGACGGAGGCTCGCTGTTTCTGGATGAGATCGGCGACATCAGCCTGGAACTCCAGCCGAAGCTACTGCGCGCCATCCAGGAACAGGAGTTCGAGCGGCTGGGAAGTTCCAAGACGATCAGCGTGAACGTGCGGCTGATTGCCGCCACGCATCGCGATCTTCCCGCCATGATTCGGGAGGAAAAGTTCCGGGAGGACCTCTTCTATCGCTTCAACGTCTTCCCAATTGAGATCCCGCCGCTGCGGGAGCGGCGCGAGGACATTCCGCTGCTGGTGAACTACTTTGTCTCGAAGCTATGCCAACGGATGCGAAAACAAATTGGGTCAATACCAAAACGCGCAATGGAGATGCTGGCGAGCTGTCCGTGGAAGGGGAATATTAGGGAATTGGCAAACTTCATCGAACGAGCTGTCATCCTCACACGTGGTGAGGAGTTAGAGGTGCCGGTGAACGAGCTTGCCTTTTCATCCGAGACCATGGTTGCCGTTGGAATGCCCTCTACGTTTCGACAAGCTGAGTCTTCCATAATCATCGACGCTTTAAGGGCCGCATCGGGACGCATCGCAGGCAAGGGGGGAGCCGCCGAACGGCTGGGATTGAAGCGTACGACGCTGCAAAACAAGATTCGCCGCTTGGGCATCTCAAAGGCGACGTACCGCTACTAGGTGCATTCCATGTCTCCACAGTACACTCGCTGGCTACTAACCACTTCGTCATCTCGCTATGCCGTTGGTTCTTGGTGGAATCCCTGCATTCCGCCCGCCGGCTGTCATGACCGTTCGAGGGCACTGCCGCAATGTGGGCACCAATCTCCAGCCCGCTGCTCGTCTATACTCCCGCAATTCAGTGATTTGCCGTGCTACGTCTTTGGCGAGCTAAATGCGTTAATACGGTTGCAATGCGCGATGGCTGAATTGCTTCGAGCGGCACTTCCGGCAGAGCTACCGCGGCATAAGAGGGTCAAGTAGGAACGAAGGAGTCGATATGTACGCCACAAAAGCAATCAATGGCGTCCCCGCGATCCAGCGCGATGGACAAAGTGTGTTGAATGTCTGCCACCAAGATTGGGAGTTCGCAAACTGGCTATGCGCGCTACTCAACGAACTGGGCCAGAAGTCCGAATTGTTGCTGAACGAGCAGGATTGGCAATGGCTTAAGGCGATCGATAGCCCCTTCAGAAGGATGGTACAGCATGCCTGATATCAAGACAGCCCCCACGATTTCTATAGTTGTTCCTTTTCATAACGAGGAACCCAATGTCATTGAACTGTACGGCCGGCTGCAAGACGTCATGGAGGAGCTCGGTCGCACTTACCAGTTCGTCTTTGTCGATGATGGCAGCAGGGATCTTACTTACAAGCTGCTGAAGGAACTCGCCGAAATCGACCCTCATGTAGTCGCCGTTCGGCTGCGTCGAAACTTCGGCCAGACTGCTGCGCTGGCTGCTGGGTTCGCGCACAGCACTGGCGAATATGTGATCGCTATGGATGGCGATCTTCAGCATGATCCAGCAGAGATCCCAGTCTTTCTGGCAAAGATCGAAGAGGGCTACGACATCGTGAGTGGATGGCGCAGCCACCGTATCGACAATTTGTTGCTGCGGAAGATCCCTTCCCGCTGTGCCAATTGGCTGATGGCCAAGCTCAGTGGAGTTAACATCCACGACTTTGGGACAACCTTCAAGGCGTACCGGGGCGACCTGCTGCGGCAATTGCCGCTCTATGGCGAAATGCACCGGTTTATTCCGGCAATAGCTTCTGCCTACGGTGCCTCGATCTGTGAAATACCCATTCAAAACAACCATCGGAAGCACGGCGAATCGCACTACAACATTTCTCGTACGTTCCGGGTATTTTTCGATCTCATGACGATCCGATTTCTTCTGCGCTACATGTCGCGCCCGCTCCACTTCTTTGGCCGGCTCGGCGTGATCAACATGGGTCTGGGATCGGCGGTTGCACTCTGGCTGCTGGTTTGGAAGGTCCTTACCGGAATCGATGTCGTGCAGCAACACGGATTGCTGCTGGTCTTTGCGGCCGTGCTGATCCTAATGGGGCTCCAACTGGTGGCGCTCGGACTTCTCGGGGAGTTGGAAGTGTGGCAGTACTTCAATCCATCCGCGCGGAGACCTTACGCCGTGTCTGAGGTACGTGATCTGCAGACCAGCCTGAGGGTTCCCCTTACGTCGGAGGTGGGTTCGTGAGGATGCAACGAAATCCCCGTAGCAAGCGCGTTCACGCCGCAAACCGGAGCATCTGTGCTGAGTGAGGTTCCATATCGATGCGTCGGCCGGTATCGGGAAGCCGTGATTGTGCTCCTACTGACGGTCCTGGCCCTCTCAGTTCGCCTCTACCGGGTCGACTTTAACAGCTTGTCCGAGGATGAAGTGGCCAAATGGACGGCCGTTCAAGAGTATCGACACGGACACTTTGTCGGCGTCAATAGCGAGCACCCGATGCTGCCGAAGATGCTGGCTTGGGCCAGTCTGACAATGGGTGAACGATGGGGCCGGGTGGCCGCGACACATGGCTGGTCTTCGCTAAACCCTGAGGGCTGGCTTCGTCTGCCCAACGTGCTCTTAGGTGCCGCCTGCACCGCAATCCTCTATTTGCTTTGCCGTCGAATGATGGGTGTTGCCGGGTCTTTTGCGGCGAGTTTTTTCTGGGCAGTTGCGCCCTTGCCAGTGGCGTTGAATCGGCTTACGAAGGAGGAAACGCCGCTCACGTTTTTCACACTACTGGCTTGTTATTTCTACTGTCGCGCCGCACAGGCAGATGCGGGCCGGACTGCACGGCGATGGTACGACCTGAGCGCAATCAGCTTTGGTCTGAGTTTCGCCTCGCAATACATTATTCACCTTCTTGGCTTGAACGCACTTGCCTGGTTTCTTGCCGGAAGAATGGGGCTGACTCGCAAGCCGTCTCAATTCAGCTATAAACGGTTTTTCCTCGTGATGTTCCTTGCCTTTATTGTGGTGAACCCAGTCATTCTCTCTCCGGCCAACTTCAACGCCATCGTGCATTGGCTCCATCATGACGGGGTCAGGCACAGCGGCTACGATTTTGACGGCAGGCTGTATATGAACTTCCCCTCGCGTCTGCTCGCTGGCGTGCCGTGGTTCTACTATCTCTGGCTGGTGCTGGTAAAGACACCGATTCCAATCCTCATGGCTGTCATTGTTGGCGCCGCCTTGCTTTTGCGAGATCGCCGGACACTCGCGTCGTGCTTTTTTCTATCGCTCGGGATGGTTCAATTAGTCGGGCTGTCTGTCAGCGGAGCCAAGTGGATCCGATATTCGCTTCCGCTCCTGCCCTTTCTCTACCTGGCAGGAGGATATGCGGTTCAACAGACACTGAAGGCGGCGAAAGGAAAAGTCCTGTCCCAGGCCCTTGTGGGTATTGCCGCCGTCATTTTGCTGGGATGGCCGCTCCTGGAATTGCGGTCTTGGGCGCCCTACTATTCGTTCTACCTGAACTCAATTGGCGGAGAGAAGCAGAACATTACACGGTACTTTGCACCGGATGAGGTGTCCGAGTTTGACACGCGCGAAGTAGCGCAAAAGGTGTGTCCGTTCGCACCCGCTGCGGCGACGGTAGCAACCGCAAGACCGATGAGCATGGCCTATTACCTGCAAGCCTGCGGGCGCGAGGACCTTCGGATTGTGCCGCTTTACGACCCGCATTATGCACCGCGGGACGGAGATTTGATCGTGCTTGAGCCTTCGCGCCGTTTCTTTGAGACGCAGAGATTCTTCGATGCTTTGGGAAACTCTGGGATGCCCCACAGTGATATCCGCGTCGGACCGGTTTTGGCGAGCACGATCTATCTTTTTGACCCGTCCGTGCCAGGACCAAAAAGCAGTAAGGAAGAGTTGACGCTAACTCAGTTGCACGGCGCGCCACCTCGGTTCGACAACGATGCTCAAGAGCCCGCATCGACAAGTACGAGCAGGTTTGGATTCTCAGATCTCACCAGGAGACTCATACAATGACTCCGTTTTACCACGCGAGGAAATCTGATGGGCGCTGGTTTGTGCGTGCATTCGCTTTTTTGATCATCTGCTTCCCGGCAGTTGCGCAGCAGGCAAATGTATCTGCACCCCTGAGCGCTGATGAAGTGATCGGTCGTGTGGTCGAGATGAACGACGCTCGTGCCAAGGCACTCGAAGGCTACTCCAGTGTTCGCACGTATCACCTGGAATGCCATTGTTTGTCACATAAGAAAGCCGACATGGTCGTACGCACTGACTACCAGGCACCGAATAAAAAAAAGTTCACGATCTTGTCAGAGAGTGGTTCTGGCACGGTGCGGGATCGTGTGTTCAAGAAGCTCCTGGAGGCAGAACAAGAGTCGATGCGGGACGAGAATCAGCAGCGTTCCGCCGTCACGCTCGAGAACTACACATTTCAAGTCTCTGATTACCAGAAGACCGATACGGACGAATTCTATGTGCTCGATGCCCAGCCGCGAAGCAAGAACAAGTTTCTGTTTCGAGGCCACATTTGGGTGAATGCAAGAGACTTCGCGATAACTCGAGTGGAGGGCGAGCCGGCTGTCAACCCTTCCTGGTGGACTGTCAAAACTGACTTCAACCGTCGCTACCAGAAGATCGGTGGCTTCTGGTTGCCGGAATCAAACGAGAGCGAAACCAAGGTGCGCGTTTTGGGCACAGCGGTTCTGAGCATTGAATATCGAGATTACCAGATCACGCAGGCTGGAGGCGCAACAGCAGCCTCGCCCCACACCGAAGTGTTAGCAGCTATGGTGGCCGAAGACTTTTAGAAAGAACATTGACGTACGTTGCATTGGTGGCTCGGCGCTCCTACTGATCACTACGGCAATCCCGCTGGCATAAAGCACCCCGAGCGGCGTTCGTGCAATCTCACGTTAATCGGCGCAGATGGGGATCTTTCAGCGATCCCGGAGAACCCGCAAAGAAATGCGCCGACTACTTATCCTCCATTTCTCTTTCCTGAACACAGAACACAACGAACTTGCGTGTCCAGTCCGTGCCCAGACCTGCATCTGGTTATGACCTTTTGAAGGCAGCTGCCCTCATGTGGGCACACGCAATGCCATTTCAGTGGTCCATCTCCTTCGCCTACAAGAAGTTCCACTTGGCCCTCAAAATGCTTTTATCAAAGCCGCTATGGCAACCTGTGACCATCCTTCGGACTTATTTCATGGCATCGCATACCCGACCGTTCAGAGACCAGGGTTGCGAACTGATTGGCGGTTTCCCGCGTTGGCGCCGGAGGATGAAAAACAATCGT
>Ga0326727_10010389_pt1 | contig 22199 bp, 15 predicted proteins | sample MB2enrmetagenome_FD_207643 | JGI IMG/M metagenome (GOLD analysis project Ga0326727, IMG submission 207643) | Lab enriched peat soil microbial communities from McLean, Ithaca, NY, United States - MB29MY | ecosystem: Environmental > Terrestrial > Soil > Wetlands > Peat | place: USA: New York...
GGATATAGTGCATGAAAGTTCAACCGACGCAGATTGCTGAAGTGATGATCGTCGAACCGGATGTTTTCGGCGACGACCGGGGCTTCTTTCTGGAAAGCTTCAACGAGAGAGAGATGCGCAAGATCGGGATCGACGCGCATTTTGTGCAGGACAACCACTCCCGTTCGCAACGCAACGTGCTTCGCGGATTGCATTACCAACTCCATCAACCACAAGGCAAACTGGTTCGCGTGGTGCACGGGACGGTCTTTGACGTCGCCGTCGATATTCGCCGCAATTCTTCAACCTTCGGCAAGTGGGTGGGCGCGGAGTTGTCGGCGGAAAACAAGCGCCTCTTCTGGTTGCCCCCTGGGATGGCCCACGGCTTTGTCGTTCTGTCGGACTTCGCGGATTTCCTTTACAAAGCGACAGCCTATTATGCGCCGCGGTTTGAACACACCATTCTTTGGAACGATCCGGAATTGGGCATAGCGTGGCCGCTGGCGGGCGAACCGGTTCTCTCCGCAAAAGATGCTGCGGGGTTGCCATTTCGCGATGCGGAAGTATTTGAAGGTGATTTTCTTCTGAAGGATGCGAATGCAAAACACTAGGATTCTGGTTATTGGCCGCATCGGGCAAGTGGGCTGGGAGTTGCGCCACAAGCTGGCCTGTCTGGGTCGTGTCACCGCGATCGATTATCCGGAGATCGATCTCTCCAAGCCCGACTCGATTCGCGCAGCGGTGCGAACGGTACAGCCCGCGGTCCTCATCAATGCTGCTGCGTACACGGCGGTCGACAAGGCCGAAGGCGAACCTGAATTGGCCATGGTCATCAACGGCACCGGGCCGGGGGTGCTCGCGGAGGAGGCCAAACGGCTGGGCAGTCTGCTGGTGCACTACTCCACGGACTACGTCTTCGATGGCACGAAACAGGGCACCTACGTTGAAACCGATGCGCCCAATCCTCTCAACGTTTATGGCAAAACAAAACTGGCGGGTGACGAGGCCATCCAGGCGGTGGGCGGCGATTTCCTGATCTTGCGCACCAGTTGGGTGTATGGCGCGCGCGGAAGCAACTTCCTGTTGACCATGTTGCGCTTGGCCCGGGAACGGTCGGAGTTGCGTATTGTGAATGACCAGATCGGTGCGCCAACTTCAAGCGAGTGCATCGCGCAGGCGACAGCCGGTATCCTGGCGCAGTTGCTTGCGCCTGTCGGCGCTGGACTCAATGGGCGCAGCGGCATCTACAATCTGACCAGCACGGGAGAGACCTCGTGGTTCGGATTCGCCAAGGCGTTGTTGACCCAGTCCGCCGCGACCTTCGGCTTTGCGGTTCCCAACCTGATTCCGATCAGCACCAGCGACTATCCTCGTCCCGCCAAGCGTCCATTTAACTCACGTTTGTCTTGCCAACGATTGGCGGAGACCTTCGGCATCAATATGCCTTCCTGGGAAGATGCACTCTCCCTGGTGCTGGAGACGCTTGCTGAAGGAGCTTCGCCGGTCAAGCCTCGGTGAATTCCTCAGCTCTTTAGCATTCTCGCAGGCGACCTGAGTTCATCGGACCGCGGTCGGTGCTATTCAATCAGGACGATCCACCGAAAACCCCTCCAGCTTGTACCCCATCAGCGCCGAGACCTTCGGCTGATTCACGCCCAGCAGGCGCGCTGCCTCGGCCTGCGTCAACTTCCGCGCCGCCAGGATCGCGTTCAGCAAGTCCGCCATTGTTAGACCTTTCTCGATTGCTTGGTGGCCGGCGATGCTGAACTCGGCTCCGCCTCGTTTGACCAGGTCAAGGATCTTGACCTCATCCTCAAACGCGAATCGCCGGGTTGCCAAAGTCATCAATCCTGCCAATGTCCCGAGATGGCCGGATTCCTAAAGAGCGGCCCGCCAAAAGGCGTATATTCTCGCCGACTGCCCTGGTCTTTCCTCTTCAACATCGAGGTATTCACAAGAACCGGATGTCTGCCGGGCGGGCGCATGCGTCCTTAGCAGCACGGGCCGGCGTTGAGCTGAACATTCGTAAACGCGCAGCCAGCTCGGAGCATGACCTGCAAAAATCAGACGCACCTCGCATCGACGCACACGATTCTGAGTAAATGAAAGCGTTGATGTGTAGCAGTGGAGTTCCTCCCTCTCCGCCACTGTCTCCCTTCAACGCGACGCCAGTTTCGCGCGAAACTGTCCGGCGCCTACTGCGCCTCGCTGAAGGCCGCATAACTATGCGGCTGCACCGTGATCTGGAAGTTCATCCGCGCCGGGCTCGCGCTCTGCCGTCCTCCAGTGCCCCTGCGCGTTGCGGTCGCCTCTCCCGCAATGCTCTCGCCACTCTCCATGTTCACGATCTTCGCAACGCCGTCCGTGATGGCAACGGTCACCGTTGCCGGATGGTCCAGATAGGACTCCACGATGAACGTATGGTTGTCGTAGACAAACAGGCTCACCTTGTTTGGCCCCTCCATGCGCACCGGGAAATCTCCCATCACGGCCTCTTTAATCGCGGAGACCACGCTGGCCGGATACAGGTAGAGATCGTTGAAGTTGTCCGGAATGGTAAGTACAAAAATCGTTCCCTTGGAATAATGGTCCGCCAGCAGGATCGGAAAACTGTTTCCGCTGGCGTCCGCGCTGACCATCGGCATGGCATCGTTGGTGAAGTAGTCGATCTCCGGGATCAGAACGCCAGGGTTATTTTCTGGCTCACCCGCCGGCCCGCGATACCCCGCGGAGTAGTGGGCCACGCTTACTTTGCTCGACGTAGTTCGCAGGCTGACCAGGTCGCTTAGTCCATGGTCTTGCAGGACGCGGACCAGCCCGGAGGTCAGCATCACGTTTTTCCCCGCTTTAAGCTGCGCTTTTATCTTAGTAATAAGTTGCAAATCGCCGGCTGCCTCCTCGGTAAGTAAAATCAACTTCGCCTTGGCAGGAAACGTCGGCGTCATCTCGATGGGAATGCCCATCATGCCAAAGTAGTTTTGCAGGAACTCTTCCCCTGACGAGTTATATGGCTTATAGCTTGCGATGCCGGTCGGATTGCCGATCTTTCCAACAATCGGATCGATCTCATTCAATGAGTAGCCTGCGACACCGGCAAAAGTAACTGGCTTTCCTGGATGGGACTTCGCGTAGCTATCCGCGAGCTGCCGATAATCGAAGCTGGTGTGAATTCCGCTCCATGCCTGTCTCTGTCCCGGCGCCGCGGTATTCAGCAGCTCCGTCCATTTAAACAGCATCATGGTCGGCGCTTTGGCAAACATCGTGTCCCATAGCTGCTCCGCGTAGCGATCGACATAGCGCAGCCCGCCGGTATCGACCCATCCCCCGCCGTTCCGCCCCGGCGCGATATTTTCCAGATAGCGCGTAATCTCATAGCTCTGGTACTGCTGCAAATGTTGCGAAGTCCCATCCGCCTCGCGCGTCTCATTTCCTGTCCATATGCCGTCGAAGATGCGCGGTTCCTTCTCCAGGTCGTAGCCGTTGCCTTGGAAGTGCTCATACCAGTTGGGGAATTTAATGATGACTTTCACCTTGGGATTGACCTGCCGGGCAGGCCCGACGATAAGTTCCCGCGAAGCCTGGTCCATTAATTCCACGCGAAAACTGTCCCAGCTCCTGCTTCCCTTGGCCGCAATGTCCGAATCGGTCTTTGTATTATTGAAATAAAAATCGTCCAGAATGATCTCGTCGAAGTGGCGCGCGGTCTTCTGTGATAGCTTCTTGACAATCTCGCGGTCCTTGGGGTCGGTATAGCAGAACGACTGGAAGTTGTTCGACTCCATCACCGTCAACCCAATGCCTCCGGCCACCTCCACCCCGTGGTCGAGAAAGAACGCCTTCACCTGGTCGAGTAACGCGTCGTCCGCGGTCCGTCCGCTTCGATAGGTCTCCAGATAAACCTTGTCTATCTTTACCTGGCCGCTGATGGTCTCCCATGTGCTCTGCAAGTAGTTGGGGTCCTTCATCTGCTCCACCACATACTCTGGAACGTAAACCGCGACTCTGAAGCTTGTGTATCCGCTCGCGACTGCGGTTACTGGAGGAGCGAAGTACAGAGTTGGTAGACAGATGCAAAAGAGTGCGAACTTCCATCGGTGGCTTGACATAAAAGATTTCCTCTCCAGATACCGCGCCCAATTTCATCTGGCGCAACCATCCCGCTCGCAAGTTGTTCCTCTCCCGGCGCATGGGTCGTGCGTTACGATGGCATGGGGTAACCGGTATTCCGTGCACTAAATATATCTGCCCGGTCGGGAATGTGCCAGACCCCCCAGCACCGACAGACGTTTCCCATGGAAACGCTATTATGGTTGCTGTACCATTTCTTATCTCTGGAGAACCGCCCGATGAGCTCTTCTAAGCTTGTTCTCGTCTCATTTGTACTTCTTCTCAGCGCAACCCTGCTCTGCTGCCCGAAGCTCTCTGCCCAAAGTTCACCGGCCTCTGCCCCGGCCGGCCCGCCGGCTGGGGTGAATCCTGCGCCGGACTCGTCGCCATCCGCCATTCCGCCCATCAGGGTCAACGCCCGCGAAGTATTCATCGACATCAATGTCACCGACGCCAAGGGCATTCCTGTCCACGGCCTCACCCGCGACAACTTCACTATCCTCGAGGACGGCAAGCCGGTGCCCCCTCGCAGTTTTCGAGAGCATCGCTCCGATCAGCCGGCCGGGCCAACGGTTTCGGCCAAGCCATCTCTTCCGCCAAACACATTCACAAACGTTGCCGCGCCGGAGACGGGACGCCCTCTCAACATCCTATGGATCGATTCGCTCGACACTCCCATCGCGAACCAGTCCATCGTGCAGAAGCGCTTGACTGACTTCGTGAACAACGTGCCTGCAGGCACTCGCCTCGCTGTATTCAGCCTGTCGCCCACCGGGCAACTGTCCCTGGTCCAGGGATTCACTACGGACCCGCAACTGCTGAAGAATGCCCTCAAGAGCAGGAAGCTTGACCTGGGTATTCCGCCCCTTGAGGACAGCGGCCAGGATGCAAATATCGGTTCAGCCCAGGAGTTCATGCCAACTCTGCAGTCGCCCACAGCAGGACCGCCGCCGCCGCCGAAGATCGACCTGACCGTGGAATGCAACCACGCCGCCATGCGCGGACAGTACACCATCTCCGCCATGACCCAAATCGCGCGCTATCTCTCCGGCATGCCCGGACGCAAGAACCTCATCTGGTACTCGGGCGTATTCCCGACCCGGATGAAGGATAAGCAGGGCGAATACTGCTACGACTTCAGACAAGACCTCGGGGCTGCCGCGGGTCTGCTCTCGAGCTCCCACGTCGCCGTCTATCTGGTCGATTCTCGCGCCATGGACATTCAGGCCAGGAATGACCCCACCAGCCGCGTCGTCGGGCTGCAATCTGTGGAGCATCTGGTCATGGAAGCCATCGCCCAGAACACCGGCGGCAAGGCCTTCTACAACACCAACGACCTCGCCGGTGCCGCTACGCAGGCCGTCAACATCGGGTCGAACTACTACGCCATCACCTACACCCCCATTAACCAGATCAACGACACGCGCCTCCGCACCATCTCCATCAAGGTCGACCAGCCGGATCTCACTCTCACCTACATACACGGCTACCGCGCACTCCCGCCGGGTACTACTCTCAGCGGCAGGCCCATCGAAAAGGCCACCCCACTGCAGTCCGCCATGATGCCCGGCACGTTGCAGCCCACCCAGATACTCTTCAACGTCAATGTCGCTGCGGCTCCCGCCACCGATGCCATGCTTCCGCCCGGCAACAATGCAGACCCCAAGGCCATGAAGCCGCCCTACCGGCGCCTCGCCCTCAACTACCTCATTGACATCCACGGTATTCAGTTCGACCCATCGCCCGGCGGAAACTATCTTGGCCAGTTCGAGTACGCGGTCAACGTCTATAACTCAGACGACGGCAAACTGGTCAACTCCAGCGCTATGGCGGCCAAGCCCAGCCTGTCTCCCGATGCCTATCAATCCATGTTGAGCAGCGGCGTCAAACTTCGTCAGGAGATCGCCGTGCCCGCCAAGGGCGAGTACATCCTGCGCGTCGGCGTCCACGACCTCACCACCGATCATCTGGGTGCCATCGAGGTTCCCGTCTCCGCCATCACACCGTAGGTCATCCCGGCCGTTGCCTCACAACGCTAACGCGCAGCTCTTTATTGAGCGTGAGTCTTGCCGTCGAAGTGTTCCCGGATCCGCGCCGCCGTTGTCGCGTTCACCACCGCTGTCAGCGCGTCTGCATCCGCCTGCCCGATGGCGCGCACGCTGCCAAAGTGTTCCAGCAGCCGCTGCCGGGTGCGTGGGCCAACGCCGGCAATGGCGTCCAGTTCGCTGTCGCGGTCGCGCATCTCGCGCCGCTTGCGGTGGTAAGTCACCGCGAAGCGATGGCTCTCGTCGCGAATCATCTGCACCAGGTGCAGCACCGGCGAGCGGCGGTCCAGCACCACCGGCTCTTGCTCCTGCCCATGCACGTACAGCACCTCCTCGCGCTTGGCAATCGACGCCAGCGCCGGCTCTCCCGGCACTCCAGGCTGGATCCCGATCTCCGCCAGCGCCGCATACGCCGCATGAAGCTGCCCCACGCCGCCGTCGATCAGGATCAGCGACGGCATCGCCTTCTTCTCCTCCAGCAGACGCTTGTAGCGCCGTCCCACCACCTCGCGCATCGACGCAAAGTCGTCCACGCCCGTCACCGTCTTCACCTGGAACTTGCGGTAGTCGGACTTCTTCATCGCGCCGTCCTCCCACACCACCATCGACGCCACTGTCTCCGCGCCCTGGATGTGCGAGATGTCGAAGCACTCGATCCTCCGCGGCATCTTCTCCAGCGTCAGCGCGTCCTGCAGCGCCGCCTGAATGGCCTTGATGCTCGGCTGCAGCACGCGGAATCGCTGGTCGTACGACTGCTTCGCGTTCAGGCACACCAGGTCCGCCAGCGATCGCTTCTCGCCCCGCTGCGGCGCATGGATCTCGATCTTGTGTCCTGTCCGTTCCGTCAGCAACTCGCCCAGCACCGCGCGGTCCGCAAAGTCCACAGGCACCAGAACCGTGCGCGGAACATACGCATTGCCCAGGTATATCTGCTTCAGCAGGGAAGAGAAGAACGCCGCCGCACTGAACTCGTTGGCCGCTTCGCTCGCGTCCGCCTTCTGTTCCTCGTCCGTCTCCTCAACCAGCAGCTCCGGCAGCTCCTCCCAGAACATCTCCCGCCGGTCCACGATCTTGCCCCCGCGCATGTGGAAGAGGTTTACCGCCAGCATTCCGTTCGCGTGGTGGAAGCCGAAGACGTCGGCGTCCTCGTCCTCCGCGCTGGCCACGCGCTGCTTCTCCTGCATCTGGTGTACGGTAATGATCTGGTCGCGCAGCCGCGCCGCCATCTCGTACAGCTCCGCCGCCGCGGCCTCCTCCATGCGCTTTGTCAGCTCGGCCTCCAGCTCGCCCGCCTTGCCGCCCAGAAAGAGTTGCACATCGCGGATCGCCTGTTTGTACGCCTCCGGTGTAGTCAGCCCCTCCACGCACGGCCCCAGGCAGCGTTTGATGTAGTACTGCAGGCAGGCGCGCGGGTGATAGCGCTCGAGGTCCACCGAGCAGCTCGGAATCAGAAAGCTGCGATGGATCAGCTCCACCAGCCGGTACGCTAGGCTGCTGGGAAAGTACGGCCCAAAGTAGGCCGAGCCGTCCCGCCGCAGCCGCCGCGTCACAAACACCTTGGGAAACCGGTCCTTCATCGTCAGTTGAATGTATGGATACGTCTTGTCGTCGCGCAGCAGGATGTTGTATCGCGGCTGCCGCTGTTTGATCAGGCTGTCTTCCAGAGCCAGCGCCTCGCGCTCGTTGCCCACCGTGATGTACTCAATGTCCACTGCCTCGCGCATCAGCGAGCCGGTCTTGGCGTTGGCCTGCGCCGCCTCCACAAAGTACGAACGCACCCGCGCGCGCAGGTTCTTCGCCTTCCCCACATAGATCACCGTGCCCTCGGCGTTCTTGTACAGATAGCAGCCGGGCAGCGTGGGAATGGTGCGGATTTTTTCGTGCAGGTCCATGGCGCGTGGTGTCTTGCTGGATTGAGTGTAGTCGCGGGCCAGTCAGCAAGTCAGCGATGGTTACGTTAAATGGAATAGGCGCGCCCATTGCAGACGCACCCATTCGGTTTAAAAAACCTCAGCTATTTTGCCGCCGAGTTGGCCACAATCTGCGCGAACGAAACCGCCTCCAGGCTCGCTCCGCCCACCAGCCCCCCGTCAATGTCTTCCTGCGCGCACAGGCTGGCCGTGTTCTCCGGCTTCACCGAGCCGCCGTACAGAATGCGCGTGCTTGCGGCAAGCGCCGCCGAAAGCGACTTGGCAATCTGCGCGCGCACGATCTTATGCGCCTCTTCTGCGATCTCCGGAGTCGCCGTGCGTCCCGTGCCGATGGCCCACACCGGCTCGTACGCAATCACCAGCGTCTTGGCGGCCGCAGGGTCGATCCCGGCCAGCGCGCCCGCGGTCTGCCGCTCCAGCACCGCAGCGGTCTCTCCCGCTTCGCGCTCGGCCAGCAACTCGCCCACGCACACGATGGGAACCAGCCCGTGCGCCAGCGCCGTCTTCAGCTTCAGGTTCACCGTCTCGTCTGTCTCGTTGAAGTACTGCCGGCGTTCGCTGTGGCCGATCAGCACATGCGTCACGCCCAGCGCGTTCAGCTGTAGCGGCGAAGTCTCGCCGGTGTATGCGCCCTGGTCCTTCCAGTGCATGTTCTGCCCCGCGATGCGAACAGGTGTGTTGCGCGCCGCCTCGACAACCGTAGGCAGCAGCGTGGGTGATGGACAGAGAACGATCTCTGCGTGGCTATGGGTGGCGACGAGGGGAATGAAGGCGCGAACGAAGGCAACGGCCTCGTCGGGCGTCTTGTACATCTTCCAATTGGCTGCGATCAAGGGCTTGCGCGTGACTGTAGGCATGAATCAAGTATTTCATCCGCAGGCCGTCCGTGGGAAGTGCGAGAGGTGGGTCAGTCTGAGCTCCGTGACGAACGAAGTTACCTATAATCGCTAAATCAAGGCCCCCAGAGCGCGTTTGGCAGGAAGTAAGGCAGCACACCACATGCGCAAACCCGAGAAGTTACAGAGCGCCGGGAATGGTCAATGTCCGCTATTCGCGCCCCGCTGAACGCTCGTCAGCAAAACCTCGCTGGCACGCTCCAGGACCGGATCGTGACCATTAAGGTAGTCCTGAATGCTGGTCTCGACGGTGATATCGGGAACACTGCCGTTGACTTCGATGGAGCGGTCTTTGGTGTCGCTGAGATAGCCGTTCGAGATTCGCGCGACGAGTCCGCAAGGCAGCACGGCGTAAAGTTCCACGCCGGAAAGATTGCCGTGGGTCGTCGTGCCGACGGTCGTCACCCGCGGCGCCGCACGCATCCCGCGAGTGAACAAGTCGGCTGCGCTTCCGGTCCTGTCGCTTATAAGCAATGCGACAGGCTGTTTGTATTCCAACCCTCTGGGCTCAATCGAGTTTTTCCTTCTTTCGAGGTCATTGTGCTTCGTACCGTTCTTGATGTAGCTGTAGCCCACAAATGTGTTTTTGTGCAGAAAGCGTCCGACGATGTCGTCGTGATTGAAACCTCCCGGGTTGTCGCGGATGTCGAGGATGAGACCGCTGGTATCGCGCAGCGAATCTAAAGCGCGATCGAATTCCTCGGTGATCTCTTCGCGTCCCTCGAACGAGTGGATGTGAATGTATCCGATCCCCGTAGGATAACGCCCAAAATCGACGAATTGCTGCTTCGTCAGCATGATCGAGCTTTGCGGAGATGGCGCGGGAATCTGCCGCCCTCCGCGTTTGAGTGTCAGCGTTTCGGTCTGTCCCTGCGGCGAGCGCAGCGTGACGCTCACGGGCTGCGACGCTTCGCCTGCCAGAAGGAGATACGCCGCTTCGCGACGGAAGGCACGTTCCGATGAGCGGGCTTTCAGGAAGGGCCGGAGCGACTCGATCCTTTCGGGAATTGTCATGCCATCGACGGCCAGCACTTCCCATCCGATCTTGTCGCCCGCGATGACGAACGGACGATCTTGAAAGATGTCAGTCGGCATGTCACGCACCGTGTACAGAGCGGGGGGACGGTAGTTGTTGAGCCATGAATGGGTGTCTTTCAGTTCATTCACAAGCTGAAACATCATCAGATAGAAGTCATCGTCGTTGCTGACGGAATCGAGCCGAGCGGTGTAGCGCTGCCCGATCTGCTGCCAGTCGATGGACTTTAATTGGAAGTCGGCGTAGGAGACATCAATGATGCTCCAGAGCGCTTCGAAGTTATCGCGCCGTTCTTTGGCTGAAAGGTTGGTCGCGAGTGCAAGCTCCGGCGGGTCCCTGGCGATATATGCCTTTCCGTTGCGATCGGGTTGCGCAACTGGCTTGCGCGCTTCGGCAGCTTGCTGCTCAGCGAGTGCGGTATCGGAGTCGAGATTGCGGATCCACAGGAGCGGCTGTTTGATGCCGGATGCGGCCAGGGCCGAAACATTCGGATAGACGATGTCCACTTTGGCGGCCTTTTCATACCAGCCGATAGCAGCTTCACGGTTTCCGGCGCGGTCCTCAATGTAGCCCAGATAGATGTAGGCCCAGCACAGGGAGACAGGGTCCTGTTTTCCGTCGGTGGTCTGCACGAGGTCGAGCAACAGGTTCTTCGCAGCGTCCGTGTCTTTGTGTTCGCCGGTAAGGAAGTGCCGGGCTTCCTGCAACCTGGCGGCCGCATCCTGGGCGGTGACCGTGTGAACGCCGAAAATCAGCAGGACGGCGAAGAACAGAATCCCGAATACTGAGTTCCGCATGGTGGAGGCAGTTTAGTACAGAAGAAATTGGAAGTACATTGACACCATATGTTGTTGCGGCCGGTTGACCGGCCAGTGTGATCTAACTCACGTCGGGTGACACTTGCCGGGTTGCTCGTCAGTTACCACTCGTGGATTGCCCAAAACGCTCCAGAAGTAATCCTCGAGTTGCCCGTGAAATCCGGTTATCGGAAACTTCAATGTTTCACTTCAAATTGATCCACTACCTGGAAGCGCTTCGCAATCAACCCAGCCACACGCACTTCTCTTCCACTCCCCCATTGCAGAAGCACACGCGAAACTGCTTCGGCTTATGCTGCTCCGTCCACTCGCGTCCGAGGATGAAGTACGGCTTGGCCCACGCCTCGCTATCGATGGCGCGCGGCGCAACCACCGCGACCGATCCGCTCGCCTCCGCCGGGAACCCCGTCCGTGGGTCCATGATGTGGCTGTAGACGCGCCCCTCCGCGCGGAAGAACTTCTCCGTGCTGCCGGAGGTGGAGAGCGACGCGTCCTTCAGGAAGACCTCGTCCAATGTGCGCCGCCGGTTGCGCGGGTCCTTGATCCCCACTCGCCAGCCCCTCGGCTCCTCCGGGGGCGCGCCCATCCCAACCATCGTGCTGTCTGACGCCGCCGCAAAAGCAGTCCGAAATCCTCGTCGCCGCAGCACCTCCACCATGCAGTCCACGGCGTAGCCCTTGCCAATTCCGCCCGGGTCCAGCTCCACTCCCGCGCAGTCGAAGCGCACCGTCTGGCTCTCCGCGTCTAAAGCAACGTGCCTGTAACCCACCTTCGGCAACACGGAATCCACCTCAGCCCGGCTGGGCAGGCGGCCCGATCCCTTGTAGAAGCCCCACAACTTCATCAGCGGCCCCACCGCAATGTCGAAAGCCCCTTCGCTCGCGCGGCTGGTTGCCATGCACTTCGACAGCAGTTGAAATAGCTCCGGCGAAACCCGCACCGGCCCATCTGCGGCGCGCCGGTTCACCTCGCTCCACTCGCTCTCCGCGCGGTAGTTGGAGAGCAGTGCGTCCAGTCGCGCAACCTCGGCGAACGCCGCGTCTATCGCCGCATCCATCGCCGCCCTCTCCTGCCCATAGAGAACAACGGAGTAGGTCGAGCCCATGGCGTCGCCGTGCTCCACGAGCCGAATCAGGCTGCTTGATTCCGGTCCGCTCTCCGCCACATCTCCCTCATCCCGCCGTCGTCGGAGTTTGTGATGTCAGGTTCCGGCTCACGCCTTCTTAGCCGTCGCGGCCAGAATCTTGTCGCGCACTGCGCTGTAGCTGAACACCACCTGAGACACCGGCACGCCGACCACCTCGTTGCGGCTCATGTCGCGCATTCCGATTCCCAGGCCCTCGCCCAGCTGCAGCATGCTGTCCGAGCCGGCAAACGGCGCCGTTCCCCGGACGGCCATGGGATCGTATCCCATCACGGCCATCGCCACCGCGTCGGTCGCAACGCAGTTTGTCCCGGCAATCAGCACCCCTGGATTCACCGCTGCCTGCGGACGGCTTCCATAGTTCGTCTCCGCGCCGGTTGCGCTCTTCACGCCGTCAATGATCGCCAGGTGCACTGGCCGCGCCGTGCACAGCTCCGCGACGATGCGCGGAATCCTGTACCCCGCGTCCTTGGGCAGGCTCATGTCGATCTGCTGCGGCGCGCTCTTCGACGGCATGCGCCGGGCAAAGTGGAAGACGCCGCCGCGTCCGCCGTGGGGCCGGATGCTCGGCTCGTCCACTCCCGCGCCCTCGCCGTAGATCGTAATCGGCGTGGACCCGTAAACGCACTTCATCGACAGTGTGACGCCCGTGGCCGCGTGTTCCTTCATCTTGGCCAGGGAGACGAAGACGTCGCAGTCCGCATAGGAATGGTTCAGGTCGTACCCCGGATAGATCAGCCCTCCGCCCGGCACCATCAGCCGCGAGTACGTCTTCCCGCGCCCCAGATAATTTGTGTTTTCGAACTCCACGTTGTCGGCCGCGCTCAGAATGTCCTGCGGCTTCCAGTTCATCGAGTACATCACCTCTTCCAGCGTCTCCGCGCTCGACCAAGGCCCTTCCACCACGCGGATCCGGCGCGCTCCCGCCTTGCCCAACAGGTGCACCACCCCTCCGATCACCACGGGATTCGTCCAGAAGGTTTCCTCCATGGGTGCGGTCCCCAATCGCTGAGAGCGCACGCCAATCATGTTGATCTTCACCGCGACCGTCTTGCCCTTCACCAGCCGGTCCAGCCCGCCCAGTTGATCGAACATCGTCGCCAACGTGGGCAACACCTCCGGCCCATAGCTCATGCATCGCCCCACGCTGACCCGCGCGGTTGGCGCGGTTACGGCGGCGCGGCCCCAAGCCGGAAACGCAGGCAGCGTCAGCAGGGCACCGGCCCCCAGCAGCATCTCTCTTCGGGTCAATTCATCTTTCATTGCGCTCTCCTTCGCCTGCTAGTTCTCCAACTCCACGGCGCCATACACGGAAATCTTCGGCAGCGGCAGCTCCGACCCGCCTGCCTCCTGTGGGTTCCACTGCAACGCCACCGGCGTGGCCAGCTCCGGACTCACCAGCCGCGCCGTCCGTTGCGGCTGCTTCACATAGAACAGAGGCCCATCGCTCGCCGGCCGCCGCGAGTAGTTCAACAGTTGGATCACTCCCTTGCCGCCCTGCGCCGACGCCTGATAGAAGAAGTTCATCGACGGCGCGTTGTACAGCCGCAACTGGTCGTTCTTGTGGCTGATGATGTTCTGGATGTCCGCCACCGAATCGTACGAGTCTGGCCGTTCTTCCTTGCACACCGCCAGCCGTCCCTTGCCCAGCGTATGCACGTTGAACAGCAGGTACGGCTCGGCCTTCGCAGGCGGGCCCTCCGGGTTCGCCCACTTGGAGGACACAAACAGGGTCCCGCCGCCCTGTGCGAACGCGAGCAGCTTCTCCCGCAGCGCGGCGCTCGGCGCCTCCGGATCGATGTAATAGATCGCCTGCAGGCCCTCGAACGACGCGCCCACCGCCCGCGATCGCGCAATCACCCGGAAGGGCTGGCGGATCCGCGGCAGCAGGTTGATCGCCTCTTCGCCGCGCTGCCAGTCGTCTCCCGCGAAGCTCGAGATCACCGCCAGCGGGCCCATCGCCTCGTAGTTCCGCGCCTCCTTGTGCTCGTCGAAGAACGCCATCATTCCCGCAATCTTCTTCCACGAGTCCAGCGCCGTCTGCTTCTTTGCCGTCAGGTCGGCGCGCAACCCGTCGTCCAGCGACACCACCCACCGTGCCCCGTAGCTCGCCGGGTCCGCCACCGCCAGCATGTAAGCATCGGCAGTCAGTGCCGCTGCCTGCTGCGGCGGGTCGAACTCGATCCACACGCCCTTGCCCGGGGCCATCGCCCGCGCAATCACCAGCACCGCTCCGTTGGAATCCACCCACGGCAGGTTCGTCGGCCCGCCCGCCTGGTTCACGTCCTGCGGGATCCCCGGCCATATCCCATCCGAAATACTCAGCACGCGCGAGTTCGCGCCCCAGTTCATCTGCTCGGCCGCGCCGCGTGGGACCACAGCAATCCCCGCGTCCGCCGGGGCCTTACCCTCCATCATCACAGCCGAGAGCCCCGCCGACCGCGCCGCCGCCAGCGCTTCCGCCTTGTTCGCATCATTCTCAATCAGTCCGACAAAGCTGATCCCAGCCTGCCGCCCCTTCTCGATCAGCGGCTTCAGCGCCTTCTGCTGCTCGGCGTCCGCCGCCAGCCCCGAAGCCCAGCTCACCGCAAGGCAGTTCACCGGCGTTCCCTGCAATATTTCCAGCGAGGCCGGATCGAGCCAGTTGCGTAATGCCTCTGCCTTCTCCGCCGTAAATCCCTTGGTCTTTTCTCGCAGTGCGATATCCAAAGGGCCGGCTGGCCATCGCATCGGGTTGGACTCTGTGCTTAGGGCCATCTCCTGTGCCTCCCATCTCTTCCGCCGTCGCCGCAGACTCTTCCTCCGCCGACGCAGATGCAACGGAATCGACTTGATGTTCTCTTGGCAGCGTACGATACTCTCCCCGTTCTTCCGTTGGCAACCAATTAAATCGACCAATAGAATCAATTTCCAGCCACCGTCCTCACGCCGGGGTGGAGCGTGGAATCCAGCGATCGCCGCATAGGCGCGCCCCTCCCAAACGCTGTCCCGTGATACAGTTTCGGAGACACGAGGGCCCCGATGCGACCAGAGTTCGCCGAGCTGCAAAACCATCCCGATCTCTCCGTCCTCATCGTCGGCGGAGGCATCAACGGAATCGGTTGTTTCAACGAGCTGGCGCTCCAGGGAATCGATGTCCTGCTGGTCGAGAAGTCCGACTTCTGCGCCGGTACCAGCGCCGCCATGACCCGCGTCATCCACGGCGGCCTGCGCTATCTGGAGAACGCCGAGTTCCGCCTCGTCCGCGAGTCCCTGCGCGAGCGCAACCGCCTCATCCGCAACGCCCCCCACTACGTCAAGCCCCTGCCCACCACCATTCCCATCTTCAACTGGACCTCCGGAATGGTCCCCGCCGTCCGCAACCTGCTGCGCTGGCCCGCCAGGCCCGGCGACCGCGGGGCCGTCGTCATCAAGATCGGCCTCACCCTCTACGACCTCCTCGCCGGCCGCCGCTCCCCGCTTCCCCGCCACACCTTCCGCTCCCGCCGCGAGGCCCTTGCGCTGCGCCCCTCCCTCAACCCGGAGATCATCTGCACCGCCACCTACTTCGACGCGCGCATCACCTGCCCCGAACGGCTCTGCCTTGAACTCGTTCAGGACGCCGAAGCCGCCTGTCCCCACGCCCATGCGTTGAACTACGTCCGCCTGCAAAGCGCCTCCGGCGGCGGCGTCACCCTCCGCGACGAACTCTCCGGCGACACCTGCACCGTGCGCCCGCGCATCGTTATCAACGCCGCCGGAGCGTGGATCGACGGCGTCAACCGCGACATCGGCCGCCCCAGCCAGTTCATCGGCGGCACCAAGGGCTCCCACATCGTCCTCGACCACCCCGAGCTCGTCCGCGCCACCGGCGACGACATGATCTACTTCGTCAACCGCGACGGCCGCATCTGCATCTTCTACGCCGTCCAGGGCAAGATCGTCGCCGGCGCAACCGACATCCCCACCACCGATCCCGAAACCTCCTGCGACGACTCCGAGGTCGACTACATCCTCCACGCCATGCAGCAGGCCTTCCCCGCCATCCGCGTCAACCGCTCCCATGTCGTCTTCCGCTTCTGCGGCGTCCGCCCACTGCCGCGCAGCAACGCCCTCACCCCCGGCCAGATCAGCCGCGACCACAGCTTCCCCGTCCTCCCGCCCGGCAATGGCATCGGCTTCCCCATCTACTCCCTGGTCGGCGGCAAGTGGACCACCTTCCGCGCCCTCGCCGAGCAGGTCACCAACCAGCTCCTCCGCGTCCTCGGCCGTCCCCGCCTGCGCAGCTCCGCCCATCTCCCCATCGGCGGCGGCAAAGGCTACCCCCGCATGCCGCAGGGCACAGGCCTCTCGCAGGCCCGTCTTCTCTCGCTGCAGGAACGCTACGGCACCGGCGCGGATCGCGTCGCCGCCTATCTCGTCGCCGGCCCCGATTCTCCGCTCGCCTCGCTCCCCGCTTACTCCTGCCGCGAGATCGAGTTCATCGCCCGCAGCGAGCGTGTCCTCCACCTCGACGACATCATCCTCCGCCGCACCCTCATCGGCCTCCTCGGAGAGGCAACTCGGCCTGTGATCGAAGAACTCGCCTCCATCGTCGCTCCCATCCTCCACTGGCCGCCCCAAACCGCCGCCGCCGAGGTCGCCCGCACCACCCACCTCCTCCAATCCGTCCACGGCATGAGCTTCAACGATTAAACGGGTGCCCCATTCATCGCATCCCTGAACGTCGTCATTCTGGCGTAGCCAGAATCTCCGTATTGTGCCGTTGCCCGTTTTTGCTCGTCATTCTGGCGTAGCCAGAATCTCCGTATTGCGCCGTTGCCTGTTCGTGTTTTGTCATTCCCGTAGGGAATCTGCTTCTGTTCTTGCCGTTGCCTCATCTCCGCCGTTGCCCTTGTTCTCCGGAGGGAGCAGGGGCCTTCAGGCCCTGAAACTGTCCCCTCGCAGAAACGGGCTTCACCCCCCGGAATATGCCGTTGCCTGTTTTTGCTTGTCATCCTGAGCGCAGCGAAGGACCCCCGCATTGGCTTTTGCTTCTGAGATAGGCCCAGGCTTTAGCCTGGGCAATCCCGCCCCGCCACAAAATGGGGCTTCAGCCCCTGGGGTACGCCTTTGCCCTTGCCTGTTCTTCACTACCCACTACCCACTACCCACTGTTTTTCCTGTCAACCCCCTCGACCCTCCAAAATTCCCCTAACCCACATCCCACCAACCACTTCCCCCACCAAAATACTTGGCATACTAGTTTCCCTCCAACCCGTATAATTAAAGTAGTAAGAAACAAACACAGAGACCCGCGGGTGCCCCATCCTAGCCGCAGCTTTATCGCGGCGAGGGTGGGTTTACGGGTGCCCCATTCATGCGCGCTATACCGGGGTTCCCGGCGAGCAGCCTTTGCTCGCTGGGGTGGTTTTCGCTTGGGGGGGGCCGGGCCTTCGCATTTAACTCACAACTCACAACTGTCTTCCGGGCCTTCGCTTTTGACCCTTCAGCCGTCATGACTTAGTCCCGACTTTTACAGACCTGGCACTGACTTAGTCGTGACCTAACATTCATCGATTGAAGACTTTAGACTTTTTTCGTACACAAAGGGAGTGCACCGATGACCGGCGCAGCCGCAACCCGCCTGGTCTTCGTTTTTTTATACGTCTCACGCAATACGTGCGAGCTTAACCGGCTATTTTGAATACTTTACGCCCCCCCCGGCGAGGGTACCCCCATCGCACGCCAACGGATCTGATTCCGGGAGGCCGTCGCGGAGCAGAGCTAACGAGAACACCAGAGACCCCGTCGGGTCCCTGACAATTCATGCGTTCGCACTGGGGAAAGGGCGCGATTTTATTGTGGGAGGGACAGAGTTAGAATTCAGGATTGACAAGCGGTTTGGGCAAAGGCAAACTTTTTATCAACCCGTAGCTTCTCCCCCTATGCCGGCATCGTGCAAACATCCCAAGGTTCGCGTCGTCGCCCGCGAGGAGGACGCCGAGTTCGTTGTGTGCCAGCTCTGCGGCGAGGTCTTCGATTCGGCCGAGTTCGCCGACATCCTCAACGAAGACGAAGAGGCCCCGGCCGCCGACAGCCGCGAGGCATCCGGCAACAAGGCCTGATGCGGCGTTGTGTCCGAAAAAATTAACACCGATTTTCACCGATGTGACGGCTTATTCCGCCGCCTGCGCCTCGGTCGCATTCACTCTGCGCACCACGATCCATGCATACTGCGCCGCGGAGATGGGCGCCAGCCAGGCGATGGAGCGCAGCAGCCACAGGCGCAGCAGTGCCCCGTCCACCGACGGCCACACCTGCTCCACCAGCACCACGGTCAACCCGAAGATCTGCACCAGCGTGTTGAACTTGCCCAGCAGGCTGGGGCGGAAGTCGCGCAGCGTTCCGGTGGCGAACAGCAGGGTGGCGATCAGCAGGATTCCCAGGTCGCGGCTGAAGACCAGCACCGTGACGTAGCGCGGCACCAGATTCATGTGCGTCAGCACAACGAAGAGCGTACTGAGCAGCAGCTTGTCGGCGATGGGGTCGAGATAGAGGCCGAGCTGAGTGTACTGCCGGGTGAGGCGCGCGGCCAGCCCGTCCAGCCCGTCGCTGAAGCCGGCCAGTACGAAGAGCGCAAAGGCCAGGCCGTGCCTCCCGTCCAGGATCGCGATCACCAGAAACGGGATGATGAACAGACGCAGCAGCGTGAGCAGGTTGGGAGCGGCGCGAAACTGACGCAGAAAATCCATCGTTTAGGGAACCAGTCCATCGTAGAGCATTTTGATGGTTGCCGCGATGAAGGAATGATTGCGCGATGCGGTTTCTTCGACTACAGACCACGCTGGCGCTTGCGTCCGGCTGCTCTCTGCGTTTGCCCCGCGCGAAGGCTTCCATTTACACTACATAAACGCACCAGAGGCGCGTAGCTCAGTTGGTTAGAGCGCTTCCTTGACACGGAAGAGGTCAGGAGTTCGAGTCTCCTCGTGCCTACCATATTTTCAACCACTTGCACATTTTCGCAATGATTGCGGAACCGACCTACTTTGCGGGGTCTCCCCAGAGTACGCCTCGTCCGTTGGTGCCCATGTAGACTCGACCGAAGACGCGCGGGTCGCCGGTGATCTGCTCGATCCAGGCGTAGCGGTGATCCGGATCGTCGATGCGCTGCCAGGTGGCTCCGTCGTCCAGCGAGCGGTAGATGCCGCCGCCGCGACCCTGGTCCGCTGCGGGAGGCGCGGTCTCCGGAGTGCCTGCGATCGCTCCGGCCAGATAGATTGCCGGTGACGACTTGCCGGGTGCGGCCTTGCCGAAGCCGACTGCGTACACTGCCGCTACGGTGGTGAGTTGGTGGAATACAGCACCACGATCAGTTGATTGCCACAGGCCGGATGAGCCTCCAATCCAGAGCGCATCGGGCGCGTTCGCGGGAATGCGCAGTCTGCCGCCCTTGGGTGCAGCCTGGTTGACCACGGACGCGACCCCGTCGCTGTTCAACGCGTACAGGACGCCGCCGGCGGAGTCGTAGACCCAGAAGGATTTTGCACTGGTGGAGTCGGCCAGCACCTGGAGTCCGCCGCGACCGTTGGCCTGAAGCGAGAGCGGCTTCCAGCTTGCGCCGCTGTCTTTGCTCATCTGCAGCGGGCCACCGCGCACGGCCCACAGAAGCAGCGAGCCGTCGGCTGAGATGGCCGCGTCGCCGCCCTGCGCGCCTTGCGCGGGCTCGGTGGCAAACGGCGTCCAATGCAGCCCGCCATCGTGCGAGACCGCTCCATGCGGCCCTGGGTTCCACGAGCGGCCCACGCGCACCATCTCTTCGGGCTTCTGCGCCGCCAGAGCAATCGTGTCGCAGTTCGATAGCTCGGGGTTCTTCATTGCGCCGCCTGCGGGCGAGTGGGAGAAGTCGTCGTTGCGGAAGCAGCCAATGTCACCCAGGCCGGTGAAGAGGTGCGGGCCTGCAGCGGTGGGGAGCAGCGGGCTGAGCAGCGTAATGTCCGCGGTCTCCTCCAGTCCTGGCGCGCCGACCGTCCAGTGAGTGGATGCGCCGCCGTTGACATCATGCGACTCCCAGATGGTCTCGCCCGTGCCATAGAGGACGTGGGCCGAATCGAATGGGTCGATCATCACCGCGCCGATCCAATGTCCGAAGGGCGCGCCAGCGACGTGATCGGTCCAGGGCGCAAGGCTTGCATCGCGGGTTGCGCCCTCCTTGAGCGACTGCCAGTGCGCGCCGCCGTCGGCTGTGCGGAAGATGGTGTCGCCGGGATGCCAGCGGTCGATGGTGGATGCAAGCAGCGTCTGTGGATGGCGCGGATCGACGACGACGATTCCGTATCCAAAGCCCTGCGCGTCCTGCGCGGCCTGGGCGTCGTTCGAGTGGTCTCGCTGTTCGCCGGCAGCAGGCCTCTGCGGCGTGATGTCCTTCCAGGTGTTTGCGGCGGGTGAGAAGGCCCACACCGCTCCATTGCCGGTGCCGTTGGGGCCGGGACGGTCGGTGAAGCTCAGGTACATCGTTCCGTCTGCGCTGAAGACGCCGTGATTGGGAAAGAGTCCCTGCGGCGAGCCTGCAACTGGCTTCCATGTTTTTCCTGCATCCTCGGAGCGCAGCAGATTGTTGACCGGGTCATCGACGCCGGCGTAGATGACGGGCGTGGGCTGCCCCGCATGGCCGCTTGATTTGTCGAACGCGACAAAGGTCAGTCCGATGCGGTTGTTTGGAGCAGGCGGAAATTGCTCGACACGCGCCCAGGTCACTCCGCTGTCGTCCGAGCGCCAGAGGCCAGCCAGCCGCGTGGCCATCAACAGCGTTTGCGGATGGTTGGGATCGACCTGCAAGCGTTCGCCGGCGAAGCGGCCATCCTCGTTGCCGCCCATCTTGAACGGCACGCGCGCAATGGTGAAGTGCCGCCCCTGATCGCTGGAGCGCAGGATCGCTCCGTTGGGCGTGCCGTTGTTGGTATACGTGCCCGCGGCGATATAAAGCTTCTTCGCATCCGTCGGGTCGATGGCAACACTCTCCGCGCCGAGCAGATTGCGGTCGGAGAATGGCAGCCAGTCCTCCAGCGGGAACCAGCGCTTTGCGGCGCTGTCCCAGCGATACGCGCCGCCGATGTCGGTGCGGACGTAGTAGAGTCCGCGCTCGGCCGGATGCGCCACAAAGCCGGTGATGAACCCGCCCGCGATGAAGGTGACGTTCTGGAAGCGGTAGGGGACCGGCGCGGGCGATACGGGAGCGGCCGCATGGCAGGCCGATGCGACGCACAGCATGGAGACAACAAGGCGGAAGAGTTTTTTCCTCATCGGGTAAGAGTACTGCACTGTGGCCTGTTCGCGCCGAGGAAATGTCGGGGCCTACTCTTTTCGCAAGGATAAAGGATTGTTCTCGATTACGGCACCAGCATGATCGGCGCCTGCCAGAATGTTCCCTTCACTCCCGTCGCATCGAGTACGGTCACCTGGCAGTCGTACCTGCCGGGCGGAAGCTGGCTCAGATCGACCGTGAAGTTGAGCGGCGCCGTCTTCAGCTCTGTATTCGGATTGGGCGACACCTCCACAGGCTGCGTCTCATACACCTTGGTCTGCCCCTGGTAGAAGCTCACATACCCAATCAGCGGCTGTGCGGTCGTCGCCGCCGGCTCATACGCCTGCAGGAACACGTACAGGCTGCGTCCCTTGCTGAACACCCGCGTGACGCTGGGGATCAGTTGCTGCCCGTTCTGCACCAGCGGGTCCGCGGCGGCCTGCTTGACTTGGTCCTTCTCCTTGGCGACGTTATAGATGGCGTTTGCATACGGCTGCCGCTGGCCCGACAGAACAACCGAGCTGATGGGGACTCGCTTCGTCTCCTTGATCAGGTTGGGAATCACAAAACTGGTCTGGAACGTCCCGATCCGGTCCGTTTCGTCGTCGCGCGCAAGCACCTTGATGGTGTGCTTGCCCGGCAATAGCGTGTACCCGGACGAGAACACAATCGGGCGCTTGGCCCACTCCGCCGCCGTCGCGTCGGTCAGCTTCGTATCGAAGTGGTCGCGGATATTTTCCTCGGTCGTCCCGCCGTAATCGTCCTTGATCTCGCCGATCAGGTCGATATGCGTATGGTCCGCGCCACCGCGTTTCGCCAGCGCAAGTTCGCGCCCGGGAATCTTTATAAACACCGGAACGTAATACTCCGCCTTATTCAACTGGAAGTAATTGATCTCCACCGCGATGGTGAGGTCCGTCCAGGGATCGCCCTGCGCCAGAGCGTCCTCCAGTTGGCGTTCTTTGTCCGCAGTAGTAAATT
>Ga0326727_10010390_pt1 | contig 22198 bp, 19 predicted proteins | sample MB2enrmetagenome_FD_207643 | JGI IMG/M metagenome (GOLD analysis project Ga0326727, IMG submission 207643) | Lab enriched peat soil microbial communities from McLean, Ithaca, NY, United States - MB29MY | ecosystem: Environmental > Terrestrial > Soil > Wetlands > Peat | place: USA: New York...
TTCATGGCCTGCCTCCGTATGGGTTTTTGTTGATGCTTTCCAGCTCAACATGTCGGCTCTGGGTGATCTCCACCTAACCCGCGTTTGCCAACCGAGGCAGGCCCCTTTGCCGCCAGCCATTATGTCTAATGATCTTGAGTTGAAACATGCAGCCTATCACTTCATATCAGAGCGTGACATATGGCACGTAAGTTACACTTTGTTGGCAATCAATATCTTTATAGTTTTCGTAACATAATCTACGGTTTCTAAGGATAGGGAAGCTGATCGTTTTATTGCATAATCATCGCTTTAGCCAATATGAATAGTTCTAATCATAATCTACGGTTTTCAGGCATCTTAAAACCAAGGTGTTTCGCAGGAATCTCTACTTTTATTTAGTGGACTAGAGTGACCCGATGATACTTTCAGGGCAGGTGAAAGGTGTATTCTCACCTGCCCCGGCAATGATATCATAAACTAAGAAATCCTTATCTCCTAGTCCACCCTCCATTCTTTTGTCATGTCTCGGCATCGAATGTGTTTTTTGTGACTCCTGTGGATTTCAGCTCACCTTTCTTGATCCGGAAAGTCTCGGTCCGAGGGAAGTCTTCAACTATGCGGATGTAGCGGGGGATAGCAAATTTCGCCAGCTTGTCTTGGAGGAATCCCCATAGCTCCTTTCCTGTCAGTTTATTCCCATCAACGAGCTTGACGGAGGCCATGATCTCGTCCTCAGTCATTTCGGAGGGCACCGGATAGACTGCTGCTTCCAGCACGGACGGATGTTTGAGGATGGCCTGCTCCACATCATAGGCTGACACGTTCTCGCCCCTTCGGCGCATGGAGTCGGTGTTGCGTCCTACAAAGTAGATATATCCTTGTTCATCTTGGTACATGAGGTCACCAGTGTATTCCCACTCACCCCTTGTCTTTTCTCCTGATGCCCCAGGATTCTTGTAGTATTCTACAGTGCTCTTCTTATCCGGGTCCACCTTGAACAGAAGTTCCCCAATGGCACCTATGGGGACCTCTTCACCCTTCTCATCCACAATTTTGATAACTGAGATCAATGATTTCCCGATGGATCCCTTGGGCCCGTCACCAAAATTTGCAATGAATCCGGATCCGTCAATGGCGGCATAAGCTTCCCATATCTTGACACCAAACCTCTTCTCGAAGGGCTCCCACAATGCTGCAGGACACCCAGCCGACATAACTCTCTCAACCTTATGTTTCTTCTCATACGGGCTTTCCGGCTGCTTCATGAGGATGGGGATGATGGCACCGATGGTGTTGAATACTGTTGCCTTGGATTTGGTAATCTCCTCCCAGAACCTGCTGGCTGAGAAACGCTTGGACAGGGCCACAGTACACCCCACGATCATGGAAGAGGTGGTTGTGACATAGAGTGCATTGCCATGGAAGAGCTGGAGTGCAGTATAATATACCGAATCGGGTGTGAGGATAACGGGAGCAAGCATCCTGAGCCTGTCGATTACGTTCTTGTTATACCGCATGACCACACCCTTGGGCAATCCGGTAGTGCCGGATGTGTACATGAGCATAAGGAAGGAGTTCTCATCGAATCCCACGATGGGCTTCGTGGTGGAAATATTAGTGAGGTATGCATCCCTCAGGTCTGTCAGGCCCTTGGGAACAGTGAAGTCCGTAGGTGCCTCAAGGGTATTCACGATTACAAGCTCCACCTTGGGAGACTTGTCTGCCACACTCTGGTAGATGTCGAGGAGGTCATAATCCACAACCAGGTATTTCGTATCGCTATTGTCGATTGTATAAGCGAGCTGATCGCCCCTTAGCGAGGTGTTCACCGTGTTCACGTACATCCCAATCTTTTGGATCCCGAAGAAGATGTCCAGGAACTCGGATGAGTTATTCATCAGTGTTGCGATCCCGTCACCCGGGGCTGCCCCCAGGTTGAGGAGGAAGTTGGCAATCCTGTTGGCGTTCAGGTCCATATCCGCGTAACTGATATATCGGTCCTGATAAACAATATATAAAAATGGTTTATCTTTGAACTTAACTGCCTGTTCTTCGAGCAAGGTAGCCCAGTTTGATGCTGCAGCTCCCATAGTATTCTCCTTTCCTTCTGTGGTCTGATAGTTCCGAATGTGCTATGTCAGCCTCGGCAGTTTCAGATCACTGTGATCAATGGTTTTGAAATGCTCCGAGAACACATAACTTGACTTCATGCGGATTGCTTCTTTCGGACAGATAGCTATGCAGTCGCCGCATGCCATACACTGAGCACCGGTGGGCATCATGGGCTTCTTGTCCTTCATCTCGATAGCGCTGGCAGGACAGATTCGTTCGCAGGTGCCGCACCCGTTGCATTTTTCATAATCAAAAGAGAGCTCTCCCCAGTGGGTCTGCTGGGGATCCATGTAATTGGGGACCGTGAATTTTTCTCTTATACTGATGCTGGAATCCGACTTACTGGGATCCACAACGGTCTTTATCCCATTCTCGAACCAGTCTACACTGTGGGCAGGTCGTTCCACAAACCCATCGGGCTTGCCCATAGGCCAACCTATGGCAAGACTAGTGATGAACTTATAAGGGTACTTGATGCCAAAAAGTTTGTTCCACTTGAATCCGAGGTAATCGAAGGCCACACTCGAAAAACTTACCCAGCATGTTCCCAGGCCCATGCTGTGGGCCGCAAGTGCCATATTCTGGCCTGCGATGCCACAGTCAAGATCCGGATTTGTAACGCCGCGCACATCCTTGAATATCAGGATAATCGAGGATGCACCGTGATACAGTTTCAACTTCCCGTCCGCAATGAGAGAGATGGCACTGAAGGGTACAGGGTGAAGCTTCCCGGGCATGAGGTGTGTATAGAGTTTTGCTATGGGGAACTTCCAGAAATTCCCTGGTGTGCGGTATTCAAGAATTGCCTTGAAAAATTTACAGATCATTACAACACTGTTCGTGAGGTCATCTATGATCTTGGGTTCCCTGATCACCACAAATTTCCAAGGCTGGCAGTTTCCGGCCGACGGGGCAAACCTGCCCGCCTGTAGGATCCGCTTCACCATGAACTCGGGCACCTGATCCTTCTGATACCATCGAGTGCTTCTACGGTTTAAAATAACCTTTTCCGTCTCGGTGAAGTTTTCCTCCAATTGCTTTAAAGTATCCCCTTTTTCCTGCCTTACTTCCTTTTTCTCTATAGACATATGACCACCTTCCTTTTTCTTCATTTATTCATCCTATCCAAGATATGGATAGCCATGGCAGCTTCACCTTGACCGAGAAAGCCGCCGCCATTTTCCGCCATTGCGATCTTTGCACCATGAACTTGTCTTTTGCCGGCCTCACCCCTGAGATGAGTTACAAGCTCATATATCTGTGCAAGACCAGATGCCCCAATGGGGTGGCCTCGTGCAATGAGACCACCACTGGGATTTATTGGTATCCTGCCTCCAACGGCTGTCGCTCCGCTCTCAGCGAAGGGACCACCTTCGCCAATAGGGCAGAATCCCATCTGCTCACACTGGTAAAGCTCTCCAAAGGCAGTAGCGTCATGAAGTTCTGCGACATTGACATCCTGAGGACCTATTCCTGCCATTTCATAAGCTGCCTTCGACGCTCTACCACAGATATCGTTCTCTCCTTCCCTCTGGCCCGATCTAAGGACCGAGGCCCTTATCCTGACTGCCCGTTTACTCCCGGACTTCTTGAGAAACTTTTTGCTGCACACAATGGCCGCAGCAGACCCATCTCCTATGGGTGCGCACATTGCGCGAGTCAGGGGCCATGCAACCTCTATGTCAGCAAGTACCTCATCCACAGTCATGGGGAAGTTGTACTGGGCAAGAGGGTTGATTGTAGAATTGTTATGGGCCTTGGCAGCAATGACCGCCAGCTGGTACGGGGTAGTTCCATACTGTTCCATGTGCATACGGGTTCCGATGGCATAAAAATCCATAAAGGATGAATGGACGCCAGGTTTTTCCTTTGGGACCTCCTTGCCTAAAAAATCTGCTTTCTCTTTTTTCTTCCTCAGCTCTTCGGCTTGGAATCTGGTCATAAATTCCATCATCGCCTCAACATCGGTGCCGGTAATAAAACTGGACATGACTTTGACACGGTCAGCATCGTGGATTTTTTCTGCACCGATCGCCAATACACAGTCATAGAGGCCTGCCTTTACGGCCATCCAGGCCGAGTGGAGAGCAGTAGAGCCTCCGGCACAGGCATTTTCAACATTTACGATAGGTATCCCCTGAAGGCCATTTGCAGAGAGTGCCACTTGTCCTCTGATGCAATGCTGCATGGATAAATAACCCCAGTTGGAGTTAGAGAACCATGCTGCTTGAATGTTATCTCTGTTCAGCTCGCAATCTTTCAAGACAAGGTCGAGAGCCTCTCCGGTGAGCTGTTTTATGCCCTTATCAAGAAACTTCCCGAACTTGATCATGCTGGAACCTATGATGTAAACATCATCTGCCATAATGTTCTCCTGTGTGTTAAAAGTATTTACCTCTTCAGCATAAACAAGCCATGCCAAAAACCTAGGTGTTTATTTCCTTTATCAACGCGAGTTTCTTGAGTGGCGCCAGCCCGAGGAGAGCCTGTACCTGTCGGGCGTCCCGATAGCGCTTCTCCTGGCCGTAGTCCTTCATATAGCCATTGCCGCCCAGAAGTTGGACCCCATCATTCACCAGCTCGCACGCAAGCTCATGAACATGAAGTGCAGTGGCTACGCTGTAAACACCCCAATCCTGAATCTTCGCCTCAATGCCCTGGCAGGTTTCGGCCACACACATATCCGCAGCCTTGCTCTTTACTGCCATGTTGGCTAGGATCATACTCACCTCGCTCCAGTTTATAATGACCCGCCCGCCTTGCTCCCGTTCCTTTGTGTAATCCATGGCTTCTTTGAGGGAACCTTTCATAATACCGGCGGAAATAGAGGCTGTGACTACATGCATAATTTTGGAGGCAGTATCGAAATATTTTTCACCCGCGCCTTCCTCACCGATTATCTGAGCACTTACTCCGTCAAAAGTTATGTCGACGATTGGACACGCATGGAGCCCGAGGCTGAAGATAGGATCGCTTTTCTTGATGCCCTTATCATTCAGATCCACGAGGAAGAAGGAATACCCTGGTTTCCCGGAGACTTTTGCCGGAATGACAGCCCAGTTTGAGAAATTGCCCAGAACAAGATAATCAAGCTTGCCCGTGAGCTTATAGCCCTTGCCTGATTGTGTTGCCTGCGGCAGGGTGACTATCTGACCGGGATTACAGAATGACGGGAAGGCCATAAGATATTCCCGTGCGGTTTTCGCATTGGGAAATATCTTTTCAGCTATCTTTTCCGCACCAGCTTCAAGGATGATTTGCTGAGACATTGAGCTTGTGAAAACTATTAAAGCATATGATGCATCCACTTCTGCGACATGACCGATCATCAGGCACAAGGTACTGATACCCTGACCGATGCCGCCATACTTCTCAGGAAGCATTACGCCGAGGAATCCCAGTTCATATATTTTCTGGAAAGCACTCTCAATGACATCTGCATCAAGATTGCCGAAGGGGTATCTGTCATGCTCTTCAACATGCGGCTTGAGTTCTCCTTTGGAAAACGATGTTACAAGATCTTCAAATGGTTTCAGGTCTTTGTTCAATGCGGTTATCATGTCATCCTCCTTCACTTACTCTTCAAAAACTTTTGCCTTCGGACAGGAAGGGGCAATGAGACTCTTGAACACATTAAGCCGGTTGAGCTGGTTGGTGCCTTCGTAGATCTGGAGGAGCTTGGCATCGCGCAGGATCTTCTCCACCCCGTTCTCATGCCTGAGGCCTTTCTGGCCCATGAGCTCTAGGGCCATCTGGCAGTTTCTGACTCCGAAATCCGTACCGTTGAATTTTGCCAGGGATCCCAGACCAGTGCAAAGGTGCTGGTCCTTGGGCTTCTGCCAATCGAGGTACCATTTGCTCAGGAGCCAGGTGCCGATGGGCATGTCGAGCAAAGGTGAGAGGACCTTGTCGAAGTAGGCCTGGGGTAGATACTTCAGGTAGTAATATATGGGCTTCATCTGGAGGATGTTGTACACCCCGCGGTGCTGGTTCGCCATGTTGGCTTCGGTATAGGCAAGCCTGCCGAGCCTGACATTGGAGTACATCTCGGCCAGCCTGCACTGTACCCACTCGTAGTTGATCATGGGCTTGCCGGCCAGCTCAGTCTCATTGACATACTTGAGCGCCGCCTCGAAGGCCCCGCGTGCCGCTGACGTGCCGAAGGAACCGACGGCAGGCCTCGTTATGGAAACGATATAGTCGATATGTCGCATGGTGATGTCACGGATGGGCTTACGCGTGAATTTCTTCACCTTCTCCGGGTCCAGACACACGAGTTCGTTTGGCACAAAGCAGTCTTCGAAGTTGAGTACGTCCGCTGTGCAGATCCTCTGGCCCATCTTGTTCTCATGGGTTCCGTAGGTGAATCCCTTCATTCCTTGTTTGACCATCATGACCACGGTGGTTTCGGATGCCTTCTTCAAATTGGTGTAACCATAGAGTACAGTCCACTTGGAAAGACGGCCCATGGAGATGAAGATTTTGGTGCCGTTGACGATGTAGCCGCCGTTTACCTTCTGGGCGTGGCAGGTTATCTTGCCCTTGTCCTCCAGGTCCACCTCCTCCACATCCGTTCCTGCTGTGGGCTCGGTTATGGCCAGCGCAATGATGCTCGGATCACCGGTCTTTTCACCCTGCACTACCTCGCCTATAACCTTCTTGATGACCCTGGTGTTGCCGGCCATCATAAGGCCTGAGACACCCAGGTAGTGTACGCACAGGACATTGGCAAAACCGAGGCAGGCCGATCCGATCTCCTCGACAAAGTATGAAAGGGACGGCATATTGTAACCCTTTCCGCCGAAGAGCTTGGGAACCCACATGGAGTAGAAGCCACATTCATTGCCCTTCTTAACGATCTCCCAGGGAACGTAGTCCGGGTCTTCGTGTGTCTTCCTGTCAAGCTCCAGGGCGAGGGGGCGAACCACCTCGTCATTGAACTTACGGGCTAGGGCAACCACCTCCTGGGTCTCCTTCACCATGGCCTTGGGCATCCGTGGGGCATAATGAATGCCTAGGGTTTCATCCTTGAAATCAGGATACCGTGAGATGAATGATTTCACCTGTGAGCGTGTTAACATAGAGCCTCCTTTTTGTTGGCATTACGTATAGTGTAAAAACAGGGCCTGTCCCCTGAATTGAATGGCAGCACAAACTTATTATGAAGTCTTGAAGACAGTTCATAACTTCTCATCTCAGGCTATCTCATGTATCTTTTCACCTCGCCGGGCAGCGAGGAAGAACAGGGTCCAGATGAAGTCTCCCAGTCCGGCAAGGATGCCGAAGAGCGTTATATGCTTGCGGAGATAGAGACGGACAAAGGTGAAGAAGATGATCACCTTGGCGAGACAACCTGTCCAGATAACCGCTTCGTTCCTGTCGGTGTCTCGTGACACAAGATAGTAACCAATGCCGAAGACTCCAACCGCAACCCAGAAGAAGGCAAAGAAGGTTCGGGCAAGAACCCCGGTAATGATCTTCGTCGACCCGGATATGAGCCACATGGTTATCTTGGGAAATACCAGACCGGAAAATGCAAAGCCCAGGTTCCACAGTGAACCCCAGAAATAGATCTGCTTACGGGTTTCATTCTTCATGTGATCAATTTCCCCTTAAATCCCCAGTATTTTATCCAGGATGCCCCGTGAGTACAGGAATGCATTGACATTGTAGTATGTGTTCGGCGTCATCCTTTTCATGAACCAGAAGAGCTTGGAATCCGGCTGGGGAAGAACATACAGCTTGTTCTTCTTAATGGCTTTGAGGGTAGCTCTACTGATACTCTCTACCGTGCCGAATGCGCATTTATCGAAAAAGGCATCCGCCATCTTGCGCTGATGCTCATCCGTGACACGTACCTGGTCCATGAGGTTTGTCTTGAAGAAGGTCGGGCACACGACCGTGACCCCGATATTGCTTCCACAGACCTCACCTCGGAGAGTCTCTGAGAGTGAGATAACCCCGGCCTTTGTCACATTGTATGGTGACATCTCGGGTAATGAGCATATCCCGGCTGACGAGGCCACGTTCACGATGTGACCCCATCCCTGTTTCTTGAAGATGGGGATAAAGGTCCTGCACCCGTAGATGACGCTCATGAGCATGATGTCGATCTCGAATTTCCAGTCTTCCAGGGTCACTTTTTCCATGAATCCTACGACAGGTACACCCGCGTTGTTGATGATGATATCAACAGTGCCCCATTTGGAAATTACTGCATCCGCCAGCCCCTGCACCTCCTCAGAACTTGTGACATCACACTTGACCACAAGACCCTGGCCGTTCCCGTTCATGAGCCGCACCGTCTCCTCGGCCCTGGCCAGGTTGATGTCACTGACAGCCACCTTCCATTCCAGTCTTGCAAAATCGATGGCGAGCCCGCGGCCGAACCCACTGCCAGCACCGGTTATCACTACTGTCTTTGTCTTAAACCGATCCATGAAACGCTCCTTATGTATTTTATGTAATCAATCCAACAATTGTGTATCTCCTCTTCCTGACCATAACCGAAACAACCCGGTGACCCCGGATAAGCGCCACCGGATCAAGGAGGGTATACGTTATGAATCTCTTATTCTTCATTTCCCGTTCATCCGCTCGAGTATGTGGATGGTCATGGAGGCCTCTTCAAAGGCAATGTTTCCACCACCGTTTTCCCCAAGGGCCAGCCTACAGCCTTGGACCTGCCGAGGGCCTGCCTCGTGCCTGAGTTGGGTCACCAATTCGTGGATCATACCGAGCCCGGAAGCACCCACCGGGTGCCCGCGTGATTCGAGCCCGCCCGAGGTGTTCATGGGGATCTTCCCGCCCAGTTTTGTGGCCCCGCTCTCTGCAAAGGGGCCACCTTCTCCGAACTTGCAGAAGCCAAGGGACTCGCACTGGTGCAGTTCACCGAATGAGGTGGCGTCATGGACCTCTGCCACGTTGATATCCTCAGGCCCGACCCCGGCAATGCCATATGCCTGTCGAGAGAGCCGAACCGCAATATCCAGGTCCACCTGATCATGCCTCCGATTGGTGCCGGACCCTAGTACCGATGCCAGGATCTTCACCGGACGAGCCGACTTAAGCTTCTTCAGGAAATCCCCCGAGCATACGATGGCAGCAGCAGCGCCGTCACCAACCGGAGCGCACATGGGCACGGTCAGCGGCCAGATGACAGGCCGGCCCTGCAGAATCTCGTCCACGGTCATGGTGTTCTGGAACTGGGCGTTGGGATTCATTGAGCTGTGGAAGTGATTCTTTGATGCAATAACTGCCAGTTGTCGCTGGTTAGTTCCGAAGGTGGCCATATGCCACCTGAGCATATTAGCATACACATCCATGAAGGCGCTCCTGGTTTGTCCGGCACCGACCCCGCCGTCATCGACCGGGATATCCAGCTTCACACCGGCCATGATGCCCCTCAAAGCTTTCATGTGTTCTTTCATGTTGGAGACATCTATCCCGGCATTGAAGGCCATCATGGTCTTTGCCTTGTCCTCGTTGTGGAGCTTCTCCATGCCGATGGCCAGTGAACATTCGTACATTCCGCTGGCTACGTCCTTGTATGCACAGTGAAGCGCTGTGGAGGCACAGGCGCAGGCATTCTCCACATTGGTGATAGGGATGCCCTCGATCCCCAGTGGCCGTAGCGCCACCTGTCCCTTGATGGAATGCTGCATGTTGAAGAACCCCCATGCCGTGTTGGAAAAAAAGGCTGACTGGATGTCTTCGATCCTGACTTCAGGGGCGTCATCCATTGTTTTGGCAAATGCCTCCGCCACCAGGTCCTTTTCTGTTCTATCCAGGTGTTTGCTGAACCTGGTCATACCCACTGCGATTATGTAAACATCCCGCATTCGATAGCTCCTTCCATAGAGGTTTTACTACGCCATACCGGCCACACGGGTTTCCCAGTAACGCTCAAACCGGCGGCACTCGAATTTGATTCTCGACAACCCGTAGACACCCTGCCTCACGAGTTCCTCAATGATCTCTTTCCGACTCAATCTGATCATAGCCCGCACCTCCTGTTATTCAGGGTACCCTTTTCTTGTGCACCTTCTTATGAGCAAGGAGCGTACCAAGGGATTTTAGATTTTAACTATTTGATAATAAATAATATAATTATGAATATGACCTTGTTTGTTTTTATTAAGACACTAATTGACTTTATTTCGCCAATAATGCTCTTGCAAATTTCACCAAGATTGTTATTCTACTCATCACGATCGTGAGGTTTAGTATGAAAGAAAGTCATATTGACCTGACTGCGGAACAATGGAAGTTTCTCGCCGCCCTCAATGCCTTCGGCGGTGCAGTACACATAAGTATTCTCGACCTCCTTGCCCCGCTCACCGCAGGACAGCTCATTGACCTCATGAAAAAGACTGCCGAATCCGGCCTGCTCCGTCAAGACAACGACGAGATCTTTTCGCTGGGCTCATCCCTTCCCGATGCTGTAGTAAAAAAGATCAGGGGAATCAATTCGAAGAAAAACCTATCTGCCCTTGTGGATGCTGTCTATGCTAAGAAGATCGATAGAGACTTGGACCTGCATGTCCTCATAGGTCTCCTGGAAAGGGCGGGCAGGGCTGTCGAAGCCAGTATTCTGGAATTCGAACGTGCCGAGAAGGACCTGGGCGAAAAGAGAGACCTCGAGACAGTCCATGAATCCCTCATGAGGGCAGTCGGAAGGCTGAAAAACCTGGACCTGGACTCGGACACCAGCGCCCTGTACATCTCCCGTGCCCTGAAGCTCTCGAACCTCTGCTATGTGCTGGGCAGGGGAATCCCCGAACTGGGTGAAATCCTGGAAACAGCCCAGGCTCTGGCAGCCAAGCTGGGAGATAAACGCTCCCAGGCCCTGATCAACCTTCATGTGGGTATGCTCTATTATTTCACCGGCCGCAGGGATGAGGCCTTCCTTTCATTATCAGTAGGACTGGACAAAGTGAACGAGATCGGAGATGAGGACATCCTCTCACAGTCCGCCGAATTCATCGCCGTGTTCTATTTTATGAAGGGCCAGTTCCGCCAGGTGATGAAACACCTGGAGCATCTTGAAAACCTCATCGGTATCAATGAAGAGAATATCCAGCCACTGACCTATATCCTCTTCAGCTACAGTGCGTTATATCTTGGCCAGTTTCACCGGGCCTTCGGGTTCCTTGATTCCAGTCTTCGCTTGGCCGAGGAAAAATCCAACAAGGCCCTGGCCTCGGTATTTAGGACTGTCCTGGGCACGACGCTGGTCCTGGTGAAAAAATATCACGAGGCCGAGTTCCACCTTAAAAAGGCCAGGCAGGAGTCCGTCGAAGCTAGTAATGCCTTCGGATACCACTATTCCGGAGGCGGGCTTGCCCTTCTTTATTTCATGAAAGGTGACATAGAAAAGAGTTATGACATCCTACAGGATACTATTCAAAAGGCAGAGAAGGCAGGACTCATCCAGCAGTTCTCTTCTCCATGGATACTCGAGATCGCATATGAGATCCATCGTCTTGGTTTCAAACCACTCCCACACTGGAATTATCGCAATATAATGGAAACAACCCTAAATGGGGTCAACGTGCATCTAAGAGGCGTGGCCTTGCGCCTGCGGGCAAGGGAGAAAATGGATCAGGGTATCGTGAAAAAGAAACAGATAATGGCCGACCTCGAAGCCAGCAGGACATGTCTCGAATTGTCGGGAAACCATATACAGCTGGCAAGAACAATCCTTGAGATGGCGCACCTCGAACTCCTTAACAACAACAAAGAAGCAGCAAAGGCTTTCGCACAGGAGGCATGGCACCTTTTCGGCGGACATGCCGCCGAATTCTACCCGGACCAGTACAAGGCCCTTCTGGAGAAAAAGATGCTTACCCCTGATACACAATCAACCAGGGACGAGTATCTCAGGCACTATTTCGAGGAGATGAACTCCATCAGATCCAGCATGGGCCAGGAAGAGACACTGCACAATACCATCATATCGACCAACCGATTCTTCGGCGCCGAGCGGGGCGGCATTTTCTGGTTCGCAGAAGGTAAGTACACCACCAAGCCGGAGCTACGCGCGGCGATTAACCTGACAAAAGATGAGGTGGAATCACCCCAGTTCAAGCCATATATGGAGCACGTGCTCAAGGCTTTCAGGACGAACCAGCCCCTGGTCGTCAGGAATGACCCTATGGCACACACCGTGAAGGCGGAGAAGATCCGTTCCATACTGTGCATCCCATTTGAGGTCCAGGGCATGACGCGTGGCGTCCTGTATCACGACAACTCATACATGCAGGATGCCTTTGACTTCCTGGACCCCATGATGATGACGCTCCTGGGCAGGCATACATCCGATACAGTCAATTTTCTTCTGAATACCATGAGGGTCAGGGAAGAGAAGGAAAAGCTTTCCAGAGAGCGGGTTACTTCACAGCAGGAGTTAAGAAAATTCCAGCTCATCGCCAGATCCAAGGTCATGCGGGAGCAGCTGTCCATGGCGGGCCAGGTAGCTACGACAGATACAACCGTGCTCCTCACCGGTGAAACAGGCACCGGCAAAGGGGTGTTCGCCAGGTGGGTCCACGAGAACAGCCGCAGATCCGAGGGGCCATTCATCGTAGTTGACTGCGCTACTATCCCGGAGAACCTTGTGGAGAGCGAGCTTTTCGGATATGAAAAAGGGGCCTTCACTGGCGCGGAAAAACAGAAACTCGGCAGGGTCGAGCTGGCGCATAACGGCACACTCTTCCTCGACGAGATCGGCGAGCTCCCGATCCACCTCCAGACAAAGCTCCTGAAAACCCTGGAAGAAAAAACCTTTGTCAGGATCGGTGGCGGACGGTCCATCAGGTCGGATTTCCGCCTCATCGCGGCAACAAATCGCACTCTCAAGGACGAGGTTGCTGCAGGTCATTTCCGGGAAGATCTCTTCTACCGCCTGAATGTCTTTCCCTTATCCATGCCTCCCCTAAGGGAGCGTGAGGAAGACGTCATCGAACTGGCAAGGTATTTTGTTGAGCTTTATACTAGGAAGTATGGCCGAACCGGACTTGAACTTCCCCGGAAAGACTACCGCATGCTTATGAACTATAACTGGCCTGGCAATGTCCGGGAGCTCCAAAATGTCATCGAACGGGCGATCATCCTGACCAAAGGAAAAGAGCTGCAGATACCCCTGTTTCCGACAGGTCCACAGGCAGGTGCAAAGGCAACCTTCGATGACCTACCCACACTCGACGACCTGCAGCGAAGTTATATCAAGCACGTCTTCGAATACACGAAGGGCAGGGTCAGCGGCCCCAGCGGTGCGGCCGAGATACTTGGCATGAAGCGCACAAGCCTTTATTCCCGTATGAAGGCTCTGGGTATGAAAAAATGATATTGACTCTCTCAGCCAGTTAAATTGAAGTCTTTCACGAAGAACCAAATAAAAGCTCATCCCAGGTACTATATTGTATTCATGCAGTACTATCATTTGATAGGTTGAAGAAGAAGAAGAAGAAGGGATAAAGCATTCTGAGAAGTTATATGTTTTCTCCCCCAATCATACTTTGTAAAACTGTTTTAAGACACTCTCTTTTTCTAGTGGAACCCGAGTGGATTCGAGGAATCTGCTGACCATATTAAAGTAGCTTACACACAGGATGAGTTCCGTCGCACCACGAATACCGTACAAGTCAAGGATTTGAGCTAAAGCTTCGTCACTGAGTCTTATGTTCCTGCTTATTTCATCCGCCACCCGACAAAGAAGATTGCAATCATTTCCAAGGGAGGTTACCGGGTCTTCTGTCTTGATCTTTTCGATCTGCTCATCTGTCACGCCGTATTGCTTCGCTAAGGCAACGTGATGGGTCCACTCATAGTTAGCGTTTGTCACCCGCGCGACCCTGAGGACTGCTATTTCACGTTTCTGAGGATCGAGCATACTTTCGAGAAGGATGGATCGAGCAAACCCCGCAAAAGTCATGAAGCTGGCTGGGGCATTTGCCACCATGAGAAAAACGTTGAGTGGTATTGCTTCAACAGTTTCTTTGATCCCGGAAGGAAGAACCTCGATGTCGGGGAGAGGTATAGACACTTTCATATAGAGTTCTCCTTTCATTAAATTATGGAATATATTTTATAATGATAAAAACCCATATTTCTCTCTGAAGATAGTATAAATGAAAACTATCGGACTCAAAACGTAAGTTAAACTTTTTAATCACTCATAAACACTATCATTGTGGTTTCAATCGGGCAGCCCTGACCCAGCCAACTCCCAGGAAAATAAGCAGCAAGAATCCTCCTACCATCCATCGCATATCCGGAATCTCAGCCACACCCGAGTTCGGAATAAGGTTCAGCTGTGTGGCCATCAACTTGTAAGGCATGACCGGGACATATTTGGGATCAGCCAGCAGACTCAAAAAGGCACGGCGGTCGCGGTAACGCACAATCAGAACCTCGCTCCAGTTATTTAGGCCCGGTTCGAATCCCATAATGTTCTTTCCCTGAGGCTTTCCGAAAAACATGGGATAACTGCCCCGTTTGAGCAGAAGAGGTACAGCGGCCTTCTCATAGAGCTTGTTAGATTGTTCAGGAGTACCCTGAAAATCGGGTGAGCCAGGATAGCGTTGCAGTTGAGGATAGTTACGCATGAGGTTGAGCATGAACACAGGGTTGCCGTCATCACTCTCGGCCCATGCGCGGAGACGGGCAAGAGCCTCTGTTTTCTCCTCCGGGGGGAAGGCACTTTTTTCAATGACCCCCAGATAGTGATTAATTTCCTCCTGGGTGAGTTTCCCTATTATCGGTGAATGCCAGAACCAGAAGCAAAGAAAAAATACAATGATAATCGCCCCAAAAATCAATTCGAACTTATGTGATTTCATAGTCCCTCCTCGAATTAATAATCATGCAATACCCCTTCCTTCCTTGCTCCTCAATTTAGTTATAAACCTTTTTAATGTGTTGCTCAGGAAAGTCTTCAAGCCGACACATTCATATCTCTACATTCTGTTGAGCAACAAGCGTACCAGTTGCTTGGCCTGATATATGGAGAAGGTCCGACTCAGCTTGTGGGTGAGGTCTCCCATATGAGTTTCAGGGCAGACAAGCAGGACAGCCGTGTTCTTCTTTACTGCTTTCACCACTTTTTTTGCCACTCTGTCAGGTGTGTAATTGCGCTTGGCATAAAAGCCATCCAGTTTCTTCATGAATTCATTTGGTTTGGTCTTAGCAGTTGATGAGAACATCTTCCCGGTAACCGTGATATTTGTTTTTACAATACCTGGGCACAAAGATGTGACACCGATGCCATTGAGCGCCGCCTCGGCTCTGAGCGTTTCGGTAAATCCTTCAACTGCGAACTTGGTGCAGCAGTATGCGCTCATCATGGGTAGTGGGGATAACCCAGCGCCTGAGGCTGTGTTCACGATGTGACCGCCGCCGCCCTGCTGGATCATGCGGGGATAGAAGTAGTGGCAGCCGTAGATAACACTCCAGAGATTTACTGCAATTATCTTTTCCCAGTCCTCAAGCGACCAGTCCTCGAATTTGCCGGCCCAACCTACTCCGGCATTGTTGCACAGGACATCGACCCTGCCCATGGTCTCATATACTTTGTTGCAGAAGTCCTCGACCTGCTCTTTCTTAGTGACATCCACTACCTGGGTGTATACGTTTGTGCGGCCCAAAAACTCAAAATCCTTCCGCACACCATCCAGGCCGGATGCATTGATATCCGCAAGGGCGAGCTTGGAACCTTCACGCGCAAAGGCACGTGCCATCTCAAGCCCTATGCCGCTGGCTGCACCTGTTATCACTGCTACCTTGTCTTTCAGATCTCTCATGGTAATTTCTCCTTTTCTTATTATGCCTTGGTCGCTGTTATCTCCCTACGGGCTGAGCGAGATACTCTATCAGCAGTGTGTTGAGACACTCTGGTACATCGAGCTGTATCCAATGGCTCGAGTTCTTGATACGTTCATATCGCCAAGGAGCATCAACATAAAGGGTGCTCAGCTTCATCTGCCGCTCAGACAAGAAGTAGTCGCCGCAGCTCCAGATCCCGAATATAGGTACCCTGGCATGTTTGGTACTACTGAAAAGCATGCGCAGAATGTTTGCACGGTACCAGTTTAGGCCAGCGGTGAGCCTTCCGGGTCGTGACTTGTCATCGATCCATTGATCTATCTCTGGATGGTTCTTCGTAAGGATGCGCATGAGCAGCCAGTTGAAAGTCCGCGCAGCGATTTCAGTGATGACTGGGACTTGAAATGCATAGGCATACCAGGACCGCAGCTTCTGTTCGATTCCACCCTTCTTGTAGGAAGTGGGGTGGCCCACAGACATCGCAACATAGCGGTCAACCCGCTCTGGATGCTCGATAGCGATGAACCACCCGAGGATTGCGCCCCAGTCATGTCCGACAAGGGACGCCTTCTTGATGCCCAGATGATCCATTAGGCCTGTTACGTCTTTGATGAGCGTATCTAGGGTATAGTTCGCTTTACCCGCCGGGGCATCCGAGTCACCGCATCCTCTCAGGTCGGGAACGATGACCCGGTATCCTGCCTGTACCAGGGCAGGTACTTGGTTGCGCCAGACCTGCGCCGAGTCCGGGAACCCGTGCAGAAGTATCACCTCGGGGCCGTTGCCTTCGATGATCACATGGAGCCTGATGCTGTTTACTGCAATGTTCTGTCCCCTGAGACGCATGCTCAGTCCTTCTCGCACTTACGCTGCTCTGCCTATCCTCTTTTTGTATGCCTCCATCATCTCAACAAAACCGTCGATCCTCGTGGTTATGGGACCTTCGGCATATGCCCTGGGATCGCAATGATCGGTATTCAGGATCAGTACCGGTATGCCCCACTTCTCCACAAGGGCGTCGCGCAGGTCCTGAAGTCCTGTACTCTGAGGTCTGCAGCTCTGGTTGGCGAGCATGATGATGCCGTCGAGATCGTAATCTTCGATGAGCTTGTCGAAATGCTTGATCCTTAAATCCAGGTTCATGGTGTACGGTGCGATCATGAGCTCCCGTGCAATCTGCCTCAGGGTTTCTTTCACGGTGGGGGCTGCGGGCTTCTTGCGAATGGCGAAAGATTCGGTGTATGACTCTGCGACAATTCTGGCACCCTTTTCGGCGAGCACCTTCCTGTAGAGATCGACCTTGTACCAGATGGTGATCCCTTCCCAGGCCACCCGGTATTTCTCCCTGCCCGATTCAACGACCTTGTTGTCGCCATAGCGCTTCTGGGCCATTTTGAGGTGCTTGCGGTAGAATCTCAGTGCGTCGCGCTCGTTCCATTGGCACACTAGGGGCAGCATGTACAGTCTTACCCACTCGAAATAACGATTTGCCGGGAATCTTTTCCGGTAGTCATAAACATCCATGAATAACCTGCTAATCTCCGCAGACCTGTCGATGGTTTTCAGGAACTTTTTCTCGTTGAATTTCTTTCCCGTGTGCTTTTCGAGAAATTTTATGAGGTCCCACAGCTGCCCTTCCACGTAGTCTATGTATTCCTCGAGCCTCTTCTCTCCCTCCCCGGCCACGTAACTGGGAACATCCAGGCCGAAATGTGGCTTGCCAAAGAGCTTCGCATCGTTCTCCAGCCATTTCATGTGGGTGTCACACACCATGTTGGCTGAGAAATAGAGATCAGTCGGCTCGTTCCCGCCGAAATCCTCAGGCCACCCCATGCGGCAGGCGCCGATGCTCGTCTTCATGTAGCTGCACAGGTCCTTGCTGAGGCCGAGGCTCTCTGCGTGTTCGATGGATGGAAGTGTACATTCGGCGGCCCCGGTCAATGCTGCATATGCCTCCGGGTAATATGGAAATAAACCGAAGGCGCGTCCGAACTCAACAGGAAACCCGGCAGTGTACGACCCTGTCTTGACCCAGGGGAACAGTTTCATAAGTTTCGTCCGGTTGATGTACTGCATGATGATCTGGAACATTCTCGGGGTTAATGGCTGTTTAAGATATCCCTGCAATCCCTCGACGAGCATTTTCGGATGCTTGAAAATGAAACGAGTGATATTTATCATGTGGGTCCTCCCGACTATATGATCTCTCTGAATGTCTCCAGGCGGCTAACCACCTGCTGATCGATGACCGGGGTGTACTCTCGCTCGATGGTAATCAACTTGTATCCGGCCTTCTTGATCTGATCCGTCATGTATGGCAGATCCAGGAGGTGGGGTTCGCAGAACTTGAGGTTCTGGAACACTACGCCTTTCACCGGGGTCTCCCTGAGGCACTTGAACAAATAGTCCAGCCTGGCCTCGAAGGGTAGCCTTGTGGGCGGCTGGGGAATCCTGGAATTGTAGTCCACAAGGGCCTCGATGGGATCACCGCTTTCCGGGATCGTTTCTGCAAAATACCTCTCGCCCAGCGACATGTCGTCCCGCACGATCCGCAGGCCCGCGTTCTCCAGCACCTCCATCCATTCCAGGTAGGTGATGTCGGAACCAGTCACCAGCACCGAGACCCTGTCTTTGGGGAAGTCCGGACGCTTCTTCCAGTCCTTCAGGGTGGATTCCAGCTCCTTGATCAGCTGGTCTTTGGGCATCTGGACGCTTTTCCTGACAATTGCATGATAATCGGGGTTAGGGATGTCCTTGCTTGAGCGCAAAGAGGCAAGCTGTCGCATAAGGCTTTTTAACTTGTTCGATGTTTTGATGGCTTCCTTCAGCTTATCCGTGGATATAGTAACATTGAATTTCTTCTCCAGGTGATCGATGAACCGCTTCAGTTCGCGTACATGGAATGATCTTGCTGTCTTATTGTTATTCGCTGGAGTGTTAATCCAGTACAGGAAATCGGTCTTCACATGACGCTTCCAGATATCATACTGGTTGTTAGTGGTGTCGCAGCCATGGCAAAACGCAATCCCTGCCCACTCGTCCGAATGCATCATCCCTTCAGTCAGTGCGCTGCGCGAGAACGGGCAGATGTAGTTATGCACATAGCGGTCGGCAGGGTCGGTGAGCTCGTGAACGTCTCCCAGGATCTTGTAGGGTATGAACCCCGCAGCCATGACGATCTCTTCCGGAAACTCATGACCGGTGTCATAATATGCAAATCGCTCCATAGGCTCTCCTCTTTTTTCCATCGTTATGAATGATTATGAACTAGATCCGTTCAGGTTCTGGGCAAGGATAGCCGCTCCAATGGCGCCGTTGACCTGTGCGGTCTCAGGCACGTCGAGCTTGATGCCCAGCCTCTTTTCCAATGCCTTCCTAATACCTATGTTCTTGGCCACCCCGCCTGTCATCACCACCGGTTTCATCACCCCGGTACGGCCCATCATGGAAACCATGCGTGAAGCTATGGAATCGTGTATTCCTGCAATGATATTCTCCCGGGACTCGCCCTTGCTTATGAGCGAAATCACCTCGGATTCAGCAAAGACCGTGCACATGCTGCTTATCCGCACAGTATTCTTCGCCCTATCGGACATGGTACCGAACTCATTCAGGGGAACCTCCAGGGCCCGTGCCATCACCTCAAGGAAGCGCCCTGTCCCAGCAGAGCACTTGTCATTCATGACAAAGTCTGCTACTCCCCCACCTTCGTCCATGCGGATGAACTTGCTGTCCTGGCCCCCGATGTCGATGACAGAGCGTACTTTAGGAAGAAAATGTCTGGCGCCCTCGGCATGGCAGAGGATCTCGGTGATCTTCTTCTGCGCGATGCTCACATTGTTCCGGCCATAGCCCGTCGACACGATGCGGTCCACGGATGATTCCTTAAGTTTCAGCTCTGAGAGCATCTTCTCCAGGATATCCTTCCAGGCCTTCTCTGGGCTGTAGCCTGTGAAGGCGACATCCGTGCCAAGAATTTTCTTGTCTTGCATAACAGCGATCTTTGTGGTGATAGAACCGATGTCCAGTCCGACTGAAAGCATGCTGAGTTTTCCTTTCGACCAGCTCTGTTCGATCAGGTCTATGTTGCTGATAAAAAATCCCAATCCATATTCCCTATATCAAATGTCATGCCAGGAGATGTCTGTTTGTAATATCATATGGTTGCATGATTGATTTGATTGATGACGTCAAATATGATAGTTTTGTGTTTAGTATTTTAACCAAATCGTCAAATATGACACTCGAGGTGGTGTTCTTATTATGCGTGAACGTATAAACCTGATAGACAAAAAGTCCATTGACGCTTTCACTCAACGTGTTTTCTCCAGCAGGGACCTGGAGTTCTCCATCAATGAAGTCTACAAATTCCTAAGAAAGCATTTCCCGCTGGATTTCATGAATATACCCATCTATGACTCACAGCGCGGGACCTTGTGGTACAGGTCATTTGTGACGGATGACGGGGTGATCCTTGCCGATGAAACGATCAGGCTGTCCGAGATCGCTCAAGCAGAGGCGCAGAAGATGGCTCTGCAGAAAATAATTTTAATCAGCAATGTACAAGAGCATCCGGTAACAAGGGAAGTCGGTGCCCATCTTGGCATCGAAGACGTCGGTTCCACCGTAATACTCAACATGGGGGTCGGACCGGAACGATATGGTATCCTCGGCTTGGTGGCCTTTGGAATAGAACGTTACAAGGAGGTGCACCTCAAGTTGCTGGAAGACCTCTTCGAACCGGTCGCAGGTGCTGTGCGTCATATATTGTCCCAGTTGGAAATCGCAAGCCTCAGGGAGCGCCTCATCATAGAGAACCAGGAAATCAGGGACCGGCTGGCATACCGCATCATCGGTGCAGAAGCCGGGCTCAAGGAGGTCATGTCCCTGGTGGATCAGTCTGCCCCACTCGATGTACCGGTACTCCTCATGGGGGAAACCGGCACTGGCAAAGAGGTGATTGCCAATGCCATCCATCATCGCTCAAGCCGTTCCGATGGGCCGCTCATCAGTGTCAACTGCGGCGCCATACCTGAAACACTGCTGGACAGCGAGCTCTTCGGTTATGAAAAAGGAGCCTTTACAGGCGCCGTCAGTTTGAAGAAAGGATATTTCGAGCAGGCGGACAGGGGAACCATCTTCTTGGACGAGATCGGAGAGCTTTCCCTTCAAGCCCAGGTCAAACTGCTCAGAGTGATCCAAACCCTGGCCTTCCAGCGGGTAGGCGGCAGCAGGACCATATCCATCGATGTCCGTGTCATAACCGCCACCAACCGGGATCTAGCAACCATGGTGGAGAACCGTCATTTCAGAAGCGATCTGTGGTTCCGGCTCAATATTTTTCCTATACGTATCCCACCTTTGAGAGAGCGGAAGATCGACATACCTGCCCTGGCAGAATATTTTGTAAGACGGCAATCCATCGAAATGAATCTTCCTTATACATACCATTTCCTGCCAGGTGCCATAGAGCAGCTCCAGAGATATGACTGGCCGGGAAATGTGCGGGAGCTTCAAAATGTCATAGAACGTGCCTTGATCATCAGCAATGGGGAATCCCTATCATTTCCGAACCTGTCAGGTGGCCCCAATGTCCAGGCAGATGTGGAATTCCTTACCTCACCTGAACTTTACCTTACCATGGATGAGATGATAGACCAGTACATAAGGAAAACCCTCACATTGACAAAAGGCCGTATCGCAGGCAAAGGAGGGGCTGCAGAGCTCCTGGCCTTGAACTCATCAACCCTGAGGGGAAAAATGAGAAAGCTCGGCATTCAGATAAAACGGATACCAGGGGAAGGATAACTTTCGTTACCTTGTCATGAACAGTTGGTAACGTTCATATAGTAATACATCAGCTTACATCTTCTTGAAGTAATTTCTATTGACACATTCTAAAGATTACATGCCGAGGCCAATGGGTATTCCAGAGCATTACGTTTAGTAATCATCGGAAAAGAGGGTCATGGAAAAGTGTTGATTACATACCAAACGCACCGGTTTCTGATTACTGAATGTTTGTAACCATAAGAATCGGTTAGCCCAAAGCGATGATAACTTCGATAAATTAACGTCTTCAAAACAGCCCCAAAATTGAATGTATCCTAACATTATCTATACAAAGGGCGACTCATTTTAAAAATCCACAGTATGGCAGAGACCGTTGAAAAAGCTGTTTTTAAAACGAAGGATTTCCCAGTTCTTTGGTTAGTTGGTTAATGCGTAGTCGTTTGGTGGAGATTTTGGGTTTTATATAGGATCATTCTTCTATTTATGG
>Ga0326727_10010391_pt1 | contig 22196 bp, 24 predicted proteins | sample MB2enrmetagenome_FD_207643 | JGI IMG/M metagenome (GOLD analysis project Ga0326727, IMG submission 207643) | Lab enriched peat soil microbial communities from McLean, Ithaca, NY, United States - MB29MY | ecosystem: Environmental > Terrestrial > Soil > Wetlands > Peat | place: USA: New York...
CTTGCTTCCATCGTTCACCCTCCGGGTGTGGGTCTAGGATTCTTCGCAAAATCTCTATAACACACATCCCGCGAGGGTGAACGTCTTTTCTGCGGTTTCCCGCTCCTATCAATCGCGATTCTCGGGTCGACTGATCGGGTGATCGGGCCATCGGTTCATCGGGTTATTGAACCATTGGATCATTTCCGACATAATTCAGAATTTATAATTCAGAATTCTCTTCCGACGCAGGAAAAAGCTATGTCCGAACCGATCACGATCGCGGCCAAGACCTTGGGCGGTGTGGCCTTGGCCGGCTTCTGCGCCCGCTGCTTCTGGATTCAAATGCACGCCGAGGGTATCCCCTACCAGATTTTCCCCGGCATCTTCAGCTCGATCGATGCTTACGGCAAGCGGTTGGTGCACGGTTGGTTTGATCGCCACCAGAGCGCGCCACCGTGGTTGAGTCAGCTCGGCAACATCAAGGGATACCGCAAACCTCCGCACTATAGCAAGTTCAGCATCCTCGACGGGGAAAGCAACGTTGTTCTGCGAGGGTCCCCCGATGGCATCCTGGTCATGCAGGACGATTCGCACCTGATTGTTGACTACAAGACCGCCAAGGTCACCGCGCAGCAGGATGAGTTGTTTCCGATGTATGAAGTACAATTAAATGCGTACGCGGTGATCGGAGAGCAGAAGGGGTTCGCGCCGGTTTCGGGCTTGGTGCTGGTCTACACGGATCCGGTTACTGACGAGGCCACGGCAAAGAAGGACGCCAACCATACCGGCTCAGGCTTCCTGATGGAATTCCGCGCGCACATCCGGCCCATAGACTTGAAGCCGGAGAGAATTCCCCTGCTGCTTGCCAAGGTTCGCGAAATCTTCGACCGGAAGCGCCCTCCTCTGCCAAGAGAAGACTGCAAAGACTGCGCGCTTCTGCAAAGCCTCATCGAAGTCGCGAGAGAGTGATCGGACCTCCTGGCGGCAATGGGATGGGGGAGCGCCATGGCGTGCTCCCAACTGAGCTTTCACAACATGCTTTTCTTCCGCCAGAGCTTCTCCTGGCCGAAAACGGCCACCAATCGGCTGAATTTAGGCAGGGTTTGGCCGAGAGCTCTTTCCGCCACGAAAAGTGAAATTCCTCTAAGTCGCTGACCTGTAAGCATATAAATATCATTAAACATTTCTGACTTTGGCAAGGCTCTTGCCCTATAGAGGCCGTACGTGAGTTTCTGAGAGTTCGCAAGTGGATGTTCGACCGAGGTGGGCTATGAAAGACCGATTCTTGCTGATTACGCTAGCAATTCTCGCGATGGGACTGTTTGTCACATCCAACATGCGGGCTCAGGATGATCCTCAGGCGCCGGTGCCGCCCCAGGCACAGCCTCAGGCTCAACCCCAGCCTCAGACGGCCGTAGGGCGCATCAGCGTCATTCATGGGAATGTTACAACCATGCACGGTGATGCGGGACAATGGACGGCGGCCACGGTGAACACTCCCGTCGTGCCTGGTGACTCAGTGGCCACGGCGGATCGGTCGCGGACGGAAGTCCAGCTCGACTTTGCCAACATCATGCGGCTCGACCATAACACGGAAGCCAAGGTCGCGGACCTGGAGCAGAACAAGATTAATATCCAATTGGCCTCGGGCCTGGTGGACTACACCGTTTACAGGGGCACACAAGCGGACGCGGAGATTGATACCCCGAACATGGGAGTGCATCCGCTCGCGCCGGGGATTTACCGCATCCAGGTGAATTCCGACAGTGAGACCCTGCTGATCGTGCGTCAGGGCGAAGTGGAAGTCCTGACCAACCAAGGCAGCACCAAGGTTGAGGCCGGCCAAATCATCCAAATTCACGGCACGGACAACCCCGAGTATAAAATTGACCGAGCGCCGGGTGGAGATGATTTCGACAGGTGGTCGAGCGACCGCGACCAGCAGATCCAAGGCGCGCAAGCTTTGCAGCACACCGGTCCCGAGGTCACGGGAGCGGGCGATCTGGATGCCTACGGCCAATGGAATGAGGTACCGGACTATGGTTGGTGCTGGACACCCCAGGTGGATGCCGGTTGGGTTCCCTACAGCGCCGGTTATTGGGGTTATACGCCTTATTGGGGATGGACCTGGATTTCCTACGAGCCTTGGGGTTGGGCGCCTTACCACTACGGCCGTTGGTTTATGTATGGGGGCGGCTGGCGTTGGTGGCCGGGCCGGGGCTTCGGTGGCCATATCTGGTCTCCCGCCTACGTCTCGTTCTTCGGCTTTGGACGGGGCTTCGGCTTTGGCTCGATTGGCTGGCTGGCGCTGGGTCCGCGTGACGTTTTCCATCCCTGGTTCGGACCGGGCCACAGCTTTAGCGCGTTGAACTTTCACGACATCCATGGCGCCGGCTTCATCCGTCCCGGAGGGCCGGCCTACGGCTCGAACCTGGAACGCGCGATGACCGACGCACGGATGCGGGGCGCTATTAGAAATGTCTCCGCGCAGGACTTTGCCAGCGGGCGCATGGGGCGTTCCATGCCGGTGAGCGAAGGCATGTTGCGCAGCGCCAGCGCGATGCGTGGCACTCTACCCGTAGCGCACCCCCAGGGCAATCTGGGTAGCCGCGCCGGGAGCTTTTCGGGCAATCGATCAGCAACCGCCAGCGGGCAGCACTTCTTCTCCCGGAACGGCACCACGCAGGCAGGGCGCACGGAAACCGGAGCAGCGGGCGCCCGAGGCTCTTCCAACAACTACCAGCGGTTCGGAAGCGGAAATTCCTCCAGCCGGTGGCCGGCGTCGGTCAATGGTGGGAGTTCGGCATCTCAGGGAAGAAGCGCCCCGAGCACATCGGGGAACCGGCCCAGTTGGCAGCGCTTCGCCAGCCCCAACCCTTACAGCAGCGGGCGGGCGGGATCCGGAGCGTCCACGCAGCGCGGCGGGTGGCAAGGCTACTCGAACCAGTCGCGGGGTTACTCGGGAGGCGGTTCGCGCCAGCCGCTCAACATTAATCCGCGCATCATGGGCCAGCGCGCTCCCAGCGGCGGCTACTATGGCGGCCGCAGCTCCTCAACGCCTTCACGCACTTATTCCGCCCCCAGCAGTGGCGGCTCTCATAGCTCTTCGGCGCCGCATAGCAGCGGGGGTGGCGGAGGCCACAGTTCCGGCGGCGGCCACGGAGGCGGACGCCGATAAGCTCTCCTCAAGCTCACCTATAACAGGGGCAGCGGCAGGCGCCTCAACTCAACCCGCCGCTGCCCCTGCCTTCCTCTTAGGCCCCCCGGGCAAGCGCCGTCGTTCCCGCCACAATTGAGTCAAGGTTTGGCATCAAGGGAAAAGCCCGCGGGCAGAAAGGACACTGTCCGTGTCTACCCGCTTTATTCACAGGGATGGACGGGATGGACGGGATATAAGACCCGAACAAAACAATCCTGAATATCCTGGCTATCCATGTTTGTAGTGGGGGCGCGAGCGCCGTCGTTGCCGCCACCATTGAGTCAAGGTTGGGCATCCGGGGAAAAGCCCACGGGCAGGAAGGGACTGCCCGCGGCTTGCAGCAAGTTAGACGGCCACAGCCACTCGTTGGGCGACATGGCGAGCATTAGATCCGGCGCGATATTTTGTGGGGCGTATCTTCGTTTTCACTGGACTCACGGCAATGCTCGTTCGGAGATGCAGCCGATCCGCATAACGCAACAACTTTTCGATGCTCACCTGCGAAATTCTCCCTTTCAGCAGGTTGCTTACTGACGGCTGATACTCATCCAGCATATCCACCAACTGCGCCTGCGTGTAGCCCTCCGCTCGAACGTGCTCAAGGATGGCAGAAAGAATCTCCGCCTTGATTTTCAAGGCGCTTGCCTCGGACGGAGAGAATCCGAGCGCATCGAAGACATTTCTTTTAACGATGTGAGTCGGCTTGTTTCCCGCTACGCTTTTCATGTGCCCTCTGCTCCTGCATTCGTTGCCTCACCAGCTTCAGACGCTCGCGCGCAATTCCAATGTCTCTCCGGTCGGTCTTCCGGCTGTCCTTCTCGAAGCAGTGCAAAACATGGATACGTTTTCCACTTTGGCCAGGTAAATGGCTCGATACCACGTTTGTTCATCAGCTTCTTTCAGTTCGTACACGCCAGGGCCGATGGAACTCATGCGGCGCGTCTGGCATGTCGGCTCTCTGCCGATTTGAAGCTGGCGGAGCGCGAACCCAAGGGCCTGTTTCACCGCCGAAGGAAAGGCCGACAGCACCTCCAGCGAATCCCCCTCGAACTGAACCTCGGCGGGGCGCGGGGATTCATCTCCGGATACCATCACTACCATACTAGCTCGCCATCGAGACTTATACAAGATTTGTTATAAGGCGGGCCCTACCCGCTTTATTCACAGGGATGGACGGGATATAAGACCCGAACAAAAACAATCCTGAATATCCTGGCTATCCATGTTTGTAGTGGGGGCGCGAGCGCCGTCGTTGCCGCCACAATTGAGTCAAGGTTGGGCATCAAGGGAAAAACCCATGGACAGGAAGGCATTGTCCGCGGCTAACCGCCTAATCTGCGGACCTCATCGAGGGATTGGCCGTGGCGGTTCGCGATGGAGTGTATAATCCCCAGCTGTGGCTAGTCCCGGCTACCTCAGATGTAGAATCGCAACGATCGCGACCTTTAAGGAGCGTTACGCGTGCGCCTTTACGATGTGATCTGGAACGAAAAGTTCGTTGCCAAGATTGCAGAAAAACACGCGGTCAGCACTGACGAGGTGGAGGAAGTCCTCTTCTCCAAGCCGCACTTTCGCAGATTGGAGAAGGGGAAAGTGAAAGGTGAACAGTTGTACGTGGCCTATGGTCAGACAGCGGCGGGGCGGTATCTCGTGGTATTCTTTATTGGTAAGCCGCGCGGCGGGGCGTTTCCTATCTCAGCGCGGGACATGACGGACGCTGAGCGGAGATATTTTCATGACCAAAAATAAGAAGGTTGATCCCCTTCCTCGTGAATTCACCAGCTATGAGCAGGCCGCAGAGTTTTGGGACAAGCACGACACCACCCATTACCTGGGCAAGTTCCGGACCGTCAAGGTGGTAAGTGAGTTCCGCAACCGGCACTATGAGATCCCGATTGACGGCGACGTCGTCATCAGGCTCCAGCAAAGAGCGCGGAGGGCAGGCGTGCCACCCGGGCGCCTGGCCAGCGACCTGCTGCGCAAGGAACTCCGTACCGCCGGATGAGAATGCATTTCCAGCCTTCAGGAGCCCACCTGGACTGCCTGTTGTCCCTTTGCTCTTACAGACTGCAAAGTCAAATTTGTTGAAGGCCCAATACCCGGCTGAATCCCGCTGGCACGGAGGGTTGACGGTTGTTGTAGGGCCGAACGGTCACCGAGGCGCCAAAGCCGCGACGGCGATGGCGCGCGTTCGGCCCAACATCGTGGCACAGCCACTCTTGGCGGTGCCTCGCTCACGCTGCGAGCCTGTGCCAAAGGGAAGAGCCGGCCCCTATTCGTGGGGCGCTGTGTCTTTTCCTCTGACACCTGACGCCGGAGACCTGACACCTTGGCGGCGAGCGCCGCCGTTGCCGCTACCATTGAGCCAAGGTTTGGCATCCAGGGAAAAGCCCACGGACTGAAAAGCCTGTCCCTGCATACCCCACCCCGCTCGCCCTTCATTATTGATTTTGAATTTGCAGCGGACGTGGAAATTACTTCTTGATGAGGACGCCAAATCCTTCTTGCCCGAAGTGGTGGTCGTTGGTAAGGATTTCCGCGATCGACTCTGATTTCATGGTGTTCATCGAAATACAATCCGTCAAGCTGTATTCCTTATCCCCACGCTGCTCGTAAAGCTGTAAGCCCCGAAGAAATGAGTTCCGCGATTGAGGAATCACTTTAACGTCCGGGCTTGAGATGATGGCACGGACGATTCTTGCCGCCTGTTGCCGCAGATTCGGCCCACTCCCGCTAAAGGCGGTCAAGAATTCTGTGAGTACTTCATCCGTCGTCACCGTGCGAACTTCTCCCAGCAAGCCCTTGGCGCTTTTCGCTGCAGCCGCCCAGGGATCGCCGGGCCTGGCGATGGCGATCCAATAGAGGGAGTCGGCAAAGACGGATTTCATCGCTTGGGTGTTCCGTAGAGATAGTGGTCGAGATGGTCGGTCAGATCATTGGGTAGCCTGTCCCATTCGGCTTGCGGAACCTGCGCGGCTAACTCCGCGATGATCTCCTCGATGGGTCGTGAGGTGCGATCCAATGGGACTTCGTCAACCGGTTGAATAGTAATTTCGTCAACCCGGGTAATTTTCAACAGTTTGCCTTGCGGAGACATTTCACCCCGTCCCTTAACCTTCATGCGGACTTGGCTGTGGTCTCGAAGGGCGGAGGTGACTTCGCCCTCCTGAGACTCGGAGAAGGTCACAAAGACGTGGACCCCATCAGTGAGCCACAACTGAAAGTGCCTTTGTCTTACATCCGCTTCGAGTACTTCTCCGGACACTTCCACTTCCTTCAACGCTCCGGCCATGCAGCACCTCCAATTACTCTCGCCATCGTTAGGCCACTCAACTCTATTCTAACAGATGTTCGAGGAGGCTGCCCCCTCAGGATAAAGGATTTCAGCCTCGAGGCGAGCGCCGTCGTTGCCGCCACAACTGAGTCAAGGCTTGGCATCAAGGTCAGGCGAAGGGCTATGTTGGAGAGCTCTGCGTCTGCTACACCTATTCCACCAACGGCCAGTGTATCTAGGGCATCGATATGACCGACGCCACGGAAGGCGAAGTGCCCCAGTCTACCAACAGAGGAGAACTCTGGAACCAGACGTTTTCTGAGGCGACCGCCTGGCGCGACCGCCTTGTCGCTGTACCTTTCGAGGACAGGGCTGGGTATCCACGGGTCCCGCCCTCTCGTCGTGGGCATTTTTCAAGGCCGGGCGGGGAAGAGCGAGTCCGAGGTCCGAAGGCAAGAAGCAGTGACAAGTGGCGAGTGACGAGTGACAAGAAACAGGCAAGGGCCGAGGAACGGGGCAGAGCACGGAAGGCAGTCGGCAGAAGGCAATGGGCAGTAAGTAACGGAAGGCGCCACGAGCGAGCTCGAATCTATCGGGCGAGAGCGCTTTTCCTTCGCGCCGGGCTGGGAGGAAGGGGGCGAGGTCGAGAGGTTGGCTTACCCTCTAGCCAACTGTAATCAAATAGAGTACAATCGTACCTATTATGGGTACAGGTGCAAATCCGAGCGGGGCAAGCGTCTTGTTTGGCCGCACCCGGCGGGCGGTTCTGGGCTGGCTCTATGCCCATCCCGACGAGTCTTTCTATCTGCGCGAGTTGGCGCGCAACGCCGAAGCGGGACTGGGGGCGGTGCAGCGAGAAGTGAAGCGGCTGGCCGAGGCCGGGGTCATCCGCCGCACGGTAAGAGGCCGCGAGGTGTACTACCAGGCCGACTCGCGCTGCCCGGTATATGCGGAATTGAAAGGCTTGATCGTCAAGACCTGGGGCTTGGCGGACATTCTGAAATCCGCCCTGGCGCCGCTGGCATCACGAATCCGCGTGGCCTTCGTTTATGGTTCGGTCGCCCGCGAGCAAGAGCGCCGAACGAGTGACATCGACCTCCTGGTCGTGGGCGAGGCCACGTTTGCCGAGATTGTCGCCGCGCTGGGCCCCCCGCAAGCCCTGACGGGCCGTGAACTGAACCCCACGGTTTACCCGCCCGGGGAGTTTCAGTCCAAGCTGGCCGCGGGGCATCATTTCCTCAAGGCTGTCGTCAAGGCGGAAAAGATATTCCTGATTGGAGACGATCGTGAGCTTGAAAGACTGGCTGAGAAGAGGCTGGCTCAGCCAACACCCCAGCAGTCGCGAAGAGATTAACGCTCTGCTGTCACTGGCGGACCGCGATCTCGAAGCTTCCCGGACGAAGGGCTTGGCCACGGACTGGCGGTTCAATATCGCCTACAATGCCGCGCTTCAGGCGGCGACGGCAGCGCTGGCCGCAGCGGGTTATCGGGCGGCGCGTGAGGCCCACCACCTCCGGGTGATCCAGTCCCTGCCCCTCACCATGGGTGCCGACTCCCAGTTGGTCCAACGGTTCGATGCTTTCCGCAAGAAACGGAATCTGGCGAGCTACGAATTCGGCGGGGCAATATCCGATCAGGAAGCCGAGGAAATGGCGACACTCGCCCAAGAGCTGCGAACGCGCGTTCAAGAATGGATTAAGAAACACCATTCACACCTTTTGTAGAAGCTTTCCATGCCCCCTCATTCGCCATCATTCAGAAGCCACGGACAGCGCCCTTCTGTCCGTGGGCCTTTTTCAAGGCCGGGCGGGAGGCGAAAGGCAGTAGGCAGAAGACAGTAGGCAGGAGTTAGGATCCTGGATTCAGGATTCAGGAAGCAGAAGGCGGAAGGCGGCGCGTGTGGGGGCGCCTAGGGAAGACAAACCCGGTAGGCACGTGACCCTTAGTTGGATGGCCCTTTGCCGCGGGTGAAAATCCCTGCTATGATTGGGGCATGAGCAGTGAAACCCAAGCCCTGCTAGAGGCTTTCGAGCACCTGCCGGCGGAAGAGAAACGCGCCTTCACAGAGGAGCTTCTGCGCCGTTCGCTGCCCTTCGACTCCGGCCCGCTGGAGGACGAAGAGATCGGCGCCGCCTCTGCCGCCCTGTTTGCGTCCCTCGAGGAGAAAGATGCCGATTCCCAGGCGCGGTGAGGTCTGGCTGATCGACTTCGGGCTTGCCGGTAAGACACGGCCCGCTTTGGTCGTCAGCGTGGCCTTCGGAGATCAGGACCGCTCCCTCATCACGGTTGTACCGCACACCACCAGCTTGCGCGGCTCCCACTTCGAGATTGCTGTACCTGTTCCCTTCCTCAGGCCTGGCGCCTTCCTGGTGCAGGGCGTGACCACGTTCCCAACGGTCAAGGCACTCCACCGGCTTGGCACGCTGCAATCGCCAGCCTTCGACAAAGTTTTCAGCGGCCTGCTGCATTGGTTAGGGCACTCGCGCGAGCAAGCGTAGCGCAAGCGCTTAGCCAAGGCCAGCGTCCTTCTGTCCGCGGGCATTTTTCAAGGCCGGGCGGGAGGCGAAAGGCAGTAGGCAGAAGGCAGGAGTTAGGATCCAGGATTCAGGAAGCAGAAGGAGGAAGGCGGCGAGCGCGGGGGCGGCAACGAAAGGCAAAGCGATCATTGGTTTAACGGGTGGATAGTACGGACGGTAATGGCCGTGACCTTGTTGATCGGCTTTTCTGATCTTTCACTGGTGATGAACTCTTCGGCCCCAACTGAAAGCGCTGCCGCAATGTGAAGGGCATCCATGGCGTGCAGATCAGAGCTTCTGGCTTGCGAAAAGGCTTCTTCGGCAAGCGGTTCGCCGATTGATGCCCAGGCACTTACAGACTGGAAGGAAGTTTCGTAGAAGCGCGCCTCGCTCTCCCGGCGATGGCGAAGGGGCTGTGGCAACACCTCCAACCGCACAAAGGCGCTGGAGGCAAAGCTCCTGTCAGGGTCATCCAGCACCGTCATGGCCAGCCGGGCAACCTCTTCGGCACCGCGGGCTGCGGCAATGAGGACCCCCGAATCCACAAAGGTGAGCTTGCTCATTTCTCGAGCCTGGCTTCGTTGCGCTGTTCAGAGACTTCCATCTCGATCTCGTCCCAGCCCAGGGGCCTTTCTCCCGAGGCCATAATCTCGCCTCGAATTTCCCAAAGGCGTTTGCCCAGCGGAGTGCGCGGCTGATAGGCTGGCAAACTCGCCCCCACGGCCGCCGTTGGCATCTCGCTTGTCCGGTTCCTCACAGGTATTTCCTCACAGCACTACTGTAACATAGGTTTCCAAGATAAACTCTTTTCAACCACCACGAGGTACAGCCTGTGGAAACAAGCCACGGACAGCGCCCTTCTGTCCGTTGGCACTTTCAAGGCCGGGCGGGAGGCGAAGGCAGTAGGCAGTAGGCAGGAGGCAGGAGCAGGCACGGGATACGGGATTCGGGACTCGGGATTCGGGAGCTAGGATTCAGGAGTCAGGGGAATGACCATTTAGATACGGTTTTTCCAGTAGCCGGGCCGCCGATATGCATGGGCAACGGCCAGGACTTGGATGGCGGAGGGTAACTCGCGGTACACCAGCGCATAAGGGAATCGATGTAGCAGGAATCTGCGGGTACCATGCGGACCCGCAGGCCAGCGCTGCGGCGCTTCCGCAATCATGCCAATGGCATGGGCAAGCTCGTTGGCAAAGTTCGCGGCGCTCGCCTCATTGCGTGTAAAGTACCAATCAAAAGCCGCTTCGTATTCCGCACTTGCTTCATCGAGAAACTCGACGAGTTTAGCGGTCATGAGTGAGTTTGGACGAAATCCGGTGACGGACCTCTTCCCAGGGAACGGTTTTTGCTTTGCCAGAATCGAGGTCCGCAATGCGGCGGGCGATTTCTTCGTTCCAGGCGGCTTCCACGGCTTCGGGATCCTCCGCGGGGTCATCCAGACTCTCCAGCAGGGAGCCCGCCAATTCGGCGCGTTCTTCCGCACTAAGGGCGAGGGCACGTTTCAACAGTTCAGTGGCGTCCTGCGTCATGGGATCATTATACGCTCAGAGTCAGGACTCGGGCCAGAGGTAACGGGATACGGGACACGGGGCACGGGAACGGGGCACGGGACACGGGGGAGAGGTGCAGGTGCCGGGTGCCAGCAGCAGGAGTCAGGAGACAGGAGGCAGGAGGCAGAAGGCGGCGCTACAGGCTTAAATGTCTGCGGGCAGAATCCCCATTGCCAGTACGACGCATCTGGCAATCTGGCCAAGTCTGGCCGCGCTCAGGGTTCGGAGCCGGGGCCGCGAGGGTGCCACGCTTTCCTTCCTCACGGTGCTGATGTTCTCCGCTTGGGCCTCGCAAACCTCTCCCAAACCTGTCTCGCCAGGCTCCAGCCGGACGTGCGTGTCGAATTCGCGCAGCATTGTCGATAGCGGCACCACCAGTACCGTGCTGGCTCGCGGATGCTGATTCCTGGCGTCGAGCGAATAATTTCACGCAAAGGCGCATAGCCGCAAAGACCGCAAAGGGCCATTGCTTCCTTTGCGCGCTCCGCGACTTTGTGCTTTTGCTCTTCCAGAGATTCTTGCACAGCTTTCCTCGGGAGTCGGCGGCTCTTCCTGGGATTTGTGCATCCGAAACTGGGTGCAGTCCCCCGTCGTGGTGATTTGTGGTTTTTGGCAAGAAGAGCTTATGAATCCGGTTTTACAGAGGGGGAAGGGCTTAAATTCCCTCGTAGTCCCGGATGGGCCTTGGCGGGTTGCCCCAATGGCGCTCGGGATCGGCGCCGCTGATCACAATCCCTTCATTATTCCAGCCCAAGGTGCCGCGCACATCGGGGGTACAGTAGCGCAGGGTCAGGCCGCAGCGGCGGCGTGGCGAATGGTTAGCCTCGGAACTGTGCAAGAGCAGGTCAGAGTGGAGGGAGATCTGGCCGGCCTCGAGCTCGTTGTAAACCACGAATCCGTATTGTTCGGCGTTTTCGACGGTTTGATCGAGCACGTTGTCTTCATGCGCGGTGCTGCGCCGGAAGGTGAGGTGTCCCAGCCGGTGTGAGCCGGCCACGAACTTCATGCAGCCGTTCCCCACGTCGGCGTCGTCGATGGCCAACCAGACCGTGAGGGTTTTGGAGGGGGTGAGAGGCCAGTACGAAGCATCCTGGTGCCACGCGACGATCTTGCCGTCCCCCGGCATCTTGCAGAAGAAATGCGCCCCCCAGCCGACCACCTCGTCGCCAAGCACGTCCTTGACAATGCCGGTAATGCGGGGGTGGGTGATCAGGTCCCAGACCAGCCCGTATTTCAGGTGGGCGCTTTTGACCGAGTAACTGCTGCCGCCCTGGGCCATGACCCGATCCATGAGCGCGTCGACAAAGGCGCGCGTCCCGGCGATCTCCTCGGCCGAGAATACGCGCACCCCATTGATGTAGCCTTGACGGTTGAAGTGGGCAATTTGCGCGGGCAGGAGGATTTTTGGATTTTGCACGGTGCTGGGATGGAAGGTGAGGTCCCGGTCCAAGCGGGCCAACTGCTCCTGAGTGGGGATTGGTTTGAATTTGGGCGCGGCGCTCATGGGATTCACCTCCTAGGTCTGAGTCGGTTTTCACCGGGAACCCGTTTCAGCCCCCCTCCCCTCAAAGTGTCGGACCGAGAAAAACAGCATGCAGGATTCAGGAAGCAGAAGGCGGCGTGCCGGGGAGGACTATGACAAAAAGTCTCAGACCGAGCCAGCATCCCAAATCAATTTTCTGCAAATTGGATCGAGTCCCGAATTTTCGTTTAATTCATTGTAAACAATGGTGTTATAAGAAAAATTCGGATGTCCCCGGTGAGACCTTCGATTCTTGCTGACTAGCGGGCATTTGCCCTTTATCCATAGTTGATTCCGGGGGTATGGCCCAACATCAATTCAAAATTCAAAAATCAAGACTCAAGATTCAAGATCGCATATTGTCGTTCGAAAATCCAAAACCCAAAATCGCAATCGTCAATCGCAAATCAAAACTTCGCCCCGTCACCCGTATCCCTTATCCCGTATCCCGATCTTAATAAATCTCGAACCGTTCCTGATGAACGTTGGGGTCGCTTTTGATGATGACGTCCTTCTTGGTGAGCGATTCGAGTTCGGAGACCAGACCGCCTTCACGCGACTTCAGGGCTTTGGCGACTTCCGGGTTGACCCGCAAGGTGAGAACGTTGCCGTCGATCCCCTTGGCCATCTTGCGGGCTTCCGCCAGGATTTCGTTGCAGACGGTGTTGACGGACTTCACCCAGCCGGAGCCGGAGCAATAGCTGCAAGGCTCGCAGAGGGTTCGCTCGAGCGACTGTTTGACGCGCTTGCGAGTCACCGCCACCAATCCAAAATCATGGAAGGAGATGACCTTGGTGGGGGCGCGGTCCGAGCGCAAGGCCTCTTCCAGGGCTTGCACCACCTTGGCGCGGTTTTTCCGCTCATCCATATCGATGAAGTCGATCACGATGATGCCCCCCAGGTCGCGCAAGCGCACTTGGCGGACGATTTCGTTGACGGCGTCGACATTGGTCTTGACGATGGTGTCTTCCAGCCGATTGGTCTTGCCAACGTACTTGCCGGTGTTCACATCGATGGCCACCAGCGCTTCGGTTTGATTGATGACGATGTAGCCGCCGGACTTCAGCCAGACCTTGGGCTTGAGCGCCTTCTCGATCTCCTGCTGGATGCCAAACTCTTCGTACAGGGGGGTGTCGCGGCTGTAGAGCTTGACCTTGCCGACCAGAGCGGGCTGGCAGCGGTTCACAAAATCCAGCACGCGCTCGTAATCGATTTCGCTGTCCACGCGCACGCACTTGAAATCGGGCGTCAGGAGGTCACGTAGTAGGCGCTGCACAAGGTCGAGATCGCGGTGGATCAGCGCAGGCGCCCGCAGGCGGTCCGCCTTCGAGCGGATTTCGGCCCAGAGGGTAGAGAGGAACTTCAGGTCAGCTTTGAACTCTTCTTCCGAACGGCCTTGTCCCGCGGTGCGGACAATGAAGCCTCCCGTGAGCGTGCCTTTGTTTTCCAGAATGATGTTGCGCAGGCGCAGGCGCTCCTCTTCCGAGGCGATCTTGCGCGAGACGCCGATGTGGTCAATGGTGGGCATGAAAACCAAGTAGCGTCCGGGCAGAGCGACGTGCGAAGTGATGCGCGCGCCCTTGGTGCCCAGCGGCTCCCGGGCGATTTGTACCAGGATTTCCTGGCCTTCCTTCAGCACCTCGGCAATCTGTACGGGATGATGATTGCCGGCCGGGCGGGATGAGTCGCGCGGCTTGTCGAAACGGCGCGGGCCGCGGTCACCGCCAGGACCCCGGCGGCCACGGCGGCGGCGCGGAGCAAAGCGCGGGCGCTGGTGGGGCTCGCGCAAAGTGTAAGTGCGGTCGCCAGGGGTGGCCGGCGCTCCGGAGGTGGACGAATCGCCCGGTACGGCTTCCTGCGCCACCGGTTGACCTTCGCTCTCGGCGCCGGCGGCAACCTCGGCGGGCAGCTCACCTTCGTCGTCCAGTTCACCCTCGGAGGCTTCAGCGAGCAACTCAGCCTCTTCCAAACTTTCCCCTTCGCCCTCGACTTCTTCTGAGATTTCTTCATCGGTCTCGCCTTTTTCTTTCCCGTCGTCGAGCTCAGCAGCGTCAGAGGCGGGTACCACTGCCGAGGATTCGGGTGGGGCTGTGGCGGATTCGGCTAGGGCTTCTGTTGCTGCAGCCTCCATGGTTTTCTTCAGCTCGACTGCTTCAGGAGAAGGCGTGGCAACTTCCGCCGCGTGGACTGGTTCGACATCAGGGGGGGCAGGCGCGGAGGCAGCCGGCACGAGCGGCGCGGGCATTTCGGCAAATTCCGAGCTTATCGGAGCGGGAGGAGAAATCATGGAGTGGATCACGCCCGGAGTAAACGGCAGCGGGGCCTCTGTCAGGACGGCGCCGGTTGCGGCGGGCGACTCCGAGGAGGGCCCGGCGGCAACTGCGGGCTCGACCTCGGCGGCCTCATCGACAGGCTCGGGCGCGACTGCCGATTCGGCTTCGAAGGCCTCGGCAACCATTTCGGTTGTCGTCGGCGATTCTTCTATGGACATTTCCCCCACTTCAACGATCGGGACGTTGCCCTCGGAGGCTTCCCCTTCGCCCGATATATTGTCTTCAATGTCGGCATCCGCCCCGCCCAGTGAGTCTTGTCCCGCCTCCATCAGGGTGTCTTCCGGCGTTTCAGCTTCCGCCTCCTCGATCGGCGCCGGAGCGGCATGGCTGTATTTTGCCAGGGATTCGCCGGGGAGGATTTCAAACGGATGGGATTCCGTGGACGGCTCTTCGGCATGGTGCGGGGGAGGGAACCGCCGGTCCCCAGGGCGACTCTCGCCGAAATCGGGCCGACCGCGATGCCGCCGGCGGCGTCCACGCCGCGGATCAAACGGCCGATGGTCATGCCATACCCTGGGGGCTGGGGGCTGGGCGGTAGGAGACGGCGGTGCAACCGTCGCGGCAGACGACTCCGGCGGGGGAGTCGCTTCTGGCGGCGCAACCGGGGACGGAACAACTTCCGCAACCAACGGAGGCGCAGCCTCCGTTACCGTGGGAGCGGCCGGCGCCGTCGGGGCAGGAGGGGCCTCTGCCTGCTGCGCAGTGAACTTGGTTGCGCGCGCTTCCGCTTCCTCGAAGACTTTGTCGTACTCTTCCTGGTCCTCATAGAAGAAGTCGGAAACGTAAAGGAAAGCGTCACGTTCCAGGCCGATATCCACAAACGCCGACTGCATGCCAGGGAGCACACGGCTGACTCGCCCCTTGTAAATACCACCCACTAAACCGACGTCCGTGTCCCGCTCGAAATACACCTCGACCAGTTGGTCGTCTTCCAACACGGCGACCTTCGTCTCGTGCGGAGACGAGGAAATATACATCTCCTTCGACATGGAAACTCCTTTTTCCGGAACGCCGAGGAATCAATCCGTCAACCGACGGAGATCGACCAACAACGTTCCTGACCGGCCGGGCATCCCGGCTCGTCGGGACAGACTGCACTGACCTCGACCGGATAAAAATCGGTACCGGATGGTTTCCAAGACGCGCTTTCAAGCGCGGAACTCGTTGGACCCATCCGGCTCGCGACCCGCGGCTGAAACTCGCCAGCCAATCGCTGGGCTTACTGAACCGTTTGCTGGGAAGGCGCGAACCCCAACCCAGCGGCCAAAGGGCTGCCTTCAATTCACATAGCGCCTGGCCCTCACGCTCATCGCCAGCCCCAGGCCAAGGAACGTGAAGAGCAAGGAGGAACCGCCCTGACTCATGAGCGGCAAGGGGACGCCGGTAATCGGGAGCACCCCGATCATCATCCCCGTGTTTAGAACCACTTGAAAGAACAATACCGCGGCTAAACCGATCAAAAGGAAGGCCCCAGCGCGGTCTGGCGCCATCTGTGCTCCGTCGAGCAAACGCAGGAGCAGAGCAAAGTACAACAGCAGCACAAGCAGCGTTCCGACAAATCCCTGTTCTTCGGCGAGGGCGGCGAAAATAGAGTCAGCGCGGGACACAGGGATGAATCCCAGTCGACTCTGCGTGCCATTCCCCAATCCCTTTCCCCAAAAGCCGCCCGAACCGATGGCAATCTTGGTTTGCGTAACTTGGTAGCTGGAAGTTTGAGTATTCTGTGTAGGGTGTACGAAGGTCAACAATCTCTGTTGCTGGTAAGGTCTAAGGAAATGATAGCCCACAGGCAATGCGAGGATTCCGGCCAAGGACAAAACCGCGATATGTTGCCAACGGATTCCGGCAAAGAGAACGCCGGCCGCGACAATCGGAAAAAATGTCAATGCTGTGCCCAAGTCGGGCTCCAAGGCCACTAGAGCCGCCGGTATTCCGGCGAAGATCCCCAGCTTTACCAAATCCCCCCAGGTGACCGCCTTGCTCCGTCGATCGGCGAAGTAGGCTGCCACAACCAATATTATAATCAACTTGACGATTTCTGACACTTGGAAACTCATGGGCCCTAATTGCAGCCACCGCCGTGTGCCGGCAATGGAATGGCCCAGCACAAGCAGTCCCGCCAAGAGCAACACGGAAGCACCATAGAGCCAAGGGGTTTGTTCCAGAACCATGTGGTAATCAAGACGGCTTACGACCAGGGCCAAAACACAACTGAGAAGGATCCAATAGATTTGTTTCTTGTACAGACCTGCCATCGGCGAGTGAAGGGTAGTGCTGTAGATTTCCACAACCCCAATGGCGGCGATGGCCAGCGCCAGTCCCAACAGAAACCAGTCAATGTCGCTCGTGCGGAAAGGTCTACCCAATTTTACATCCTTGGCTACTGCCGAGGAGCAGATCCGGGCGGCTCCGGCAGGGGAGTCGGTCGTAATTGGCTTAGCACCTTCGCCTGGGTTTCCATTTGATTATCCGGGGGCTTGGGTCCAAGCTTCTTGTCGAAATAGGCCTTAATAACGTCGCGGACGATGGGCACTGCCACGGCGGAGTGTTCACCTCGCATTACCAGTGCCGCCACGGCGATTTCCGGATTGTCCCGCGGGGCATATCCTACGAACCAAGCCGTGTTCTTGAATTCGGAACTCTTCGCGGACTCCTGCAATGCCTGGCTAACCACCTGTGCGGTGCCGGTCTTTCCGGAGATTTCGATTCCCGGGCAGCGCGCGGCGCCACCCGTCCCGCCGCCCTCATTTACTACCGCCCACATGCCTGACTTCAACGCCGCAACGGTTTCCTCGCTCAAAGGGAAGTCATGAGGGGAAATATCCGGAGGATCGTCGCCCAGCGCCCGCAACTGGTCCTGAAAGGCCACGTGGGGACGATGAAAGACTCCACCCATGGCGATACCGCCAAAGGTATGGGCCAATTGAATGGGCGTGACGGCGACGGCGCCTTGGCCGATCGCCACCGAAATCGTCTCGCCCGCATACCATTTGCGCTTGAAAACGCGCTGCACCCACGCGGGAGAGGGAATCAAACCCGGCGCCTCGGCGGGCAAGTCGATGCCTGTCCGCGCCCCCAGTCCCAAGCCTTTGGCGAAGTAATCGATCTTGTCAATTCCCAGCATCTTCCCCATGGTGTAAAAGTATACGTCGCAGGATTCGCGAATGGCCGTGTGGATGTCGACGGCGCCGTGGCCTCGATGTTTTTCGAACACCCAGTCGTGATAGAGGTGCCCGTAAATCGTGACGGCGCCCGCGCAGTGCACGATGAAATCGGGTTTGACGGTCCCCGTCTCAAGGGCGGCGGCAGCCATCACGATCTTGAACACCGAACCCGGCGCCAGTTGTGCCTGAATGGACTTATTCATGAGCGGCTTCATGGAGTCGTTGGTGAGTTGGTCCCATTCTTTGGGGTCGATGCGTTTGGCAAAATCGTTGGGATCAAACGACGGATGGCTGACCATGGCCAAAACTTCGCCCGTGCGTGGATCTAGAGCTACCACGGCGCCCGCACGGTCGCCTAGCGAAGCTTCCGCCGCCATTTGCAGGTCCAGGTCAACGGTCAGGCGCAGGTCGTGCCCGGGATACGCTTCATCGTTCTTGGTGGCCGGCAACACCCCTACTTCCTGCCCATGGCTATTCACCACCACCCGCCGCATGCCATCGCGGCCGGCAAGAATCTGGTTGTACTCGCCTTCCACCCCGAACTTTCCCATCACATCACCGGGCCGGTAGGATGAGCCAAGCTTGGCGATCATATCCTCGGGAACTTCCCCCACATAACCCAGCAGCGCTGCTGCCACCTGCTTCTTGGGATAGAGCCTCTGCGCCACCTGGATCAGATCGAGTTCGGGATATTCCACCCGGTGGGACTCGACGAAGGAAATATCCTCCAGCGTCGCGGCTTGCTTCAGCAGCACGGGTTGGAAACGCGGCAGGCTGGCGGTGCGTTCAAGGGTGCGCCGGACTTCCTCGGGATCCAGTTGCAACCCCCGCGCAATTCCTGCCATGCGCTCCGGCGAAAGGGTAGCCACCGACTCGCGCAGCAGCAGCACGCTGAAGGCCGGGAAATTGTCGGCCAGCACGCGGCCCTCGCGGTCTAATATTTTCCCGCGCGGCGCGATGACCGGAAGGTTGCGGATGCGATTGCGTTCCGCCAGATACGCATACTGCTGGTGTTGTCCAATTTGCAGCCGCCAATATCCCGCCAACAAGCCGAAGAAACTTGCGGCAATGACATACTGAAGGAGTGCAATCTTCCACGCAGGAGGGCGTTCGTCACTGGGAAATCGGACTTCCATTCCTACCCATGTTGCCGGGGCTGAATTTTCGCGCGTGACCTCAGCTTAATCACTTAGTTAACCCTCGTGAAGCCGCGATTCAATTGCCGGGAATCGCCTTCTCCTCACCCCATGACCGTAGCACACCGCGCGTGCGAAGACAAGAAAAGAGCGGACAAGAAGTCAAAAAGGGATGACCGCCGCTGCCCCGTTCCCCGCAGGGGGAACAATATCATTCGTCCATCAACTGACGGATGAAACCCACGGATAGGGATTACCCGATACTTGGTGCTGTCCTAATTTCAGATGTAGCGCCGGCTTCCAGCCGGCATGGAGCCGCCAAGATGGCGGCGCTACGGTCAAATTAGCGATACCGGTTCTTCTTGACTTTCGCTTTTTATTCGCCTATGCTCGGGGTGTCTGGATGGCTGGGCTGTTGTTGTGGGTTGGCTGCCTACCCCGGCTCGCCGGGACTCGCAAAAAGCGCTCACTGCCTACTGCCTTCTGCCTACTGTTTTGAGGGGGGAGGTAATCATGTTGATGGCCGCGCAAACTTCGCCGACCGCCTTGACGCAGCCGTGGCGCTTGCCGCCGCGCGGCCTGGCCGTCTTTCACGGGGAAGGCCATGCACCCCGGCTGAGCCACTACTTTATGCCGAGTCTGGCGCTGGAGGGCAAGCGCATTCTGTTTCTCGATGGCGCCAACTGCGCCGACCCGCGCTTGATGGCGCGCCTGGCCGAGCGGCGAGGCATGCCCTTCGCGCAATTCAACCAGCAGATCATGCTGGCGCGGGCGTTCACATGTTTTCAGCTTACCGAGCTGATCCGCCGGGTGCCGCAATTTCTGGCGGAATTTCCCGCTCAGGTTCTGATGGTCACGGCCTTCCCGGAGCTTTACTTCGATGAAGACGTTCGCCCTGCCGACGCCACTGCAGCCTTCCAGCAGGCGCTGGGACATCTCCGCCGCTTTTCATTGCCGATTGACGATCGTCGATTGACGATTGACCCCAGCGAAAATCGAAATTCGAAAATCGAAACTCGCAAGTCATCGACCGAATTTCGAGTTTCGAGTTTCGAGTTTCGACCCTCAATCGAAAATCGGCAATCGACAATCGACAATTGCCAGCACCCAGCGCTGACGGTGGCGCTTTTTTCCGGCGCCTCCAGCTTCCAGCCGCCCGCGGGCCGCAAGCTCTTTTTCGCCCAGACCTGCGCGGCCGCGGCGGAACTTTGGAAGTTTCAGGTGGACGAGCAGGGACGGCTTTGTTTGGCGCAACAAGGCGCGGCTTTAGAAATGGTAAATAGTGAATAGTAAATGGTGAATTATAAATTCAGAATTATAAATTTGGATTGAAGCCTGTGCGCACCAGTGGTGTGGCAGCGCAACGCAAATGGTGAATAGTGAATAGTAAAAGATAAAAGGCGGAGCAGATCGCCCCTCTACTATCCAAATGTGCGGCAATTCATAATTTACTATTCACCATTCACTATTCGCTATTTCTCGACGCTTGCGGCGGGTTAGGAAGGTGAACTATGGGACGAACGGTTGCCACATTTCGTGACTTGATCGAACAGGAATTGCAGAACTGGAAGCAGCGCTTTGGCCGCGCGCTTCGGCAGGAAGAGCAGGCGCATCTGGAGGCCATGTTCAATCGCGTGCGCCTGTACGTGCAGGCTTGCACCTATCACTTTCCGGTGGACGCGATGCACGGCATTCACGTGGCGGTGGAGCTGGACCACGAAATCCGGCTGCGCAAAATTGAGGCCGCGTTAGGAATAAACCTTGAGACTCAGTGGATGGATTCTCGACCTTTACCCTTGCCCGCAGGGAATGATCGTGTGGCTGATCGAGCCGGGCCGGCAGAAGCGACGCCGGCTGATTGACCGCTCTTTTCGCCCCTGCTTTTACGTGCAGGGGCCGGAAGGGCGGCTGGCGCGGCTGGCGGAGGCGCTCACGGCGCGCGCGGCGGTAAGTTGCGCGCTCACGGAGCGGCAGAACATCTGGGACCGGCGGATGTTGCGCGTCCTGCAAGTCGCGGCCCATCATCCCACGCTGTTCGCGCCGCTCACGCGATTCGTCCGCCGTTTTGACAGCAGCCTGGCGCTGTACGACTCTGACCTGATGCTGGCCTCGATGTACTGCTGGGAAAAAAATATTTTCCCTTTGGCGCGAGTGGAAATTGAGGCCGGCCTTGCCGGCACGGACGTAGCGCTGGGCTTTAGCCCGGCATGTGCCGACCTCACGGACGTGGCGCCGGGCGGAACTTATCCCGATGAAATCGGGAGCCCGGCAAGTGTCGACCTCAAGGTCGGCGCTACACCAACGCGTGTAGGGGCCATCCGTCAACCGACGGATGGCCCTAGGCCGAACGCTGTTCGGCCCTACACCACACTGGAAATCCTTTCCATCACCTGCCGCGACGATGAGTGGCTGACCGTGTATGAGCGGCCGCCCGTGCGCACCATGCGGCTTCGCCTGGAAGGAATCACCGACGTTAATCCCAAGCACGGCCGGCACGGCTCGATTGAGGTGGCGGTTGAAAACGACTGGCAGGCACTCGACGATTCCGATGAACCCACCGCGCAGGTTTTCGAGCGCTTGCTGCGCGTGCACGATCCGGATGTGCTGGTGACTGAATGGGGCGATGACGTGCTGCTACCGGGTTTGCTGCGGCAGGCGCAGCGCGTGCACATCCGCCTGCCCTTGAACCGCGATGCCCTGCCGGTGGAGCGGACCCGTTCGCGCAGTTACATGAGCTATGGGCGCATCCTGTTTAAGGGAAGCACCACCACCTTGTTCGGGCGGCTGCACATCGACACGCAAAATTCCTTTGGCGCCGACCAGTGCGAGATGGAAGGCCTGTGGGAACTGGTGCGGGTCACGAAGCTGCCCGTGCAATACGCTTGCCGCACCACGCCCGGCACGGGAATCTCCTACATGCAGATGGAAACGGCTTGGCGGGACGGTGTGCTGATTCCCGCGCAAAAGGCCGAGCCGGAAAGCCTGAAGCACCCGGACGAGTTGCTGCTGGCGGATCGCGGCGGATTGGTTTTTCCCCCGCGCCTCGGGTTCTTTGAAAACGTGGCGGAACTGGATTTTGTGAGCGAGTTTCCCAGCATCATGGCGAAGTTCAATATTTCGCCGGAAACCGTCAACTGTTCATGCTGCCCGCAGGCGCCGCGCGTGCCGGAACTCGGCTACCGCGTGTGCCAGCGGCATCGCGGCATCACCAGCCGGGTGGTGGAGCGCCTCATCGCCAAGCGGCGGCAGTACAAAGAACTCGGGGCACGGGACACGGGACACGGAATACGGGACACGGGACAATGCGGGACACGGGACACCGAAGCCCCAAGCTTAACCTCCGAATCCCGAATCCCGAATCCCGTGTCCCGTGCCCCGTGCCCCGTGTCCCGTATCCCGAGCCCCTCCGCCTGTAAACAGCGGCGCGACGTGCTGAAGTGGCTGCTGGTTTGCTGCTTCGGCTACACCGGCTACAAGAACGCCCGCTTCGGCAAAATCGAAGCGCACGAGGCCATCA